>Ga0272441_10001620_pt1 | contig 47675 bp, 40 predicted proteins | sample SSMProp6N_FD_193582 | JGI IMG/M metagenome (GOLD analysis project Ga0272441, IMG submission 193582) | Marine sediment archaeal communities from Little Sippewissett salt marsh, Falmouth, MA, United States - SSM-Prop-6N | ecosystem: Environmental > Aquatic > Marine > Wetlands > Sediment ... | reverse complement strand
ATTATAATCCCGATTTGTCGCGCGTTTTTTTTGTCTTTGATCATCTTTATCACATTATGTAAACTATTTCTAACGTTAGAAATATATAACGTTATCTATTTCTAACATCCTTACAGGAAACCCAAAATACCCAAAACACTATTAGACAAAGGATATTTTTGCACATCAGAGAAGCAACCCCTGACGATAATGAAAAACTAATCCAGCTCCAGAGAAAATGCCCAATGGGCTCAGACTTACTATTACAGCTGGATGGCAGCCCCGATTTTTTCAACAGATCACGGGGATATCAGGACTGGACAATATTGGTAGCTGAGGAAAATCAACAGATAATTGGCTCTGCTGGGTTCGCTGTACAGGAAAAAACCATTGGTGAATCCCTCTACCAAGGCATTTACGAGTACGGCTTCATGGTAGACCCAGAGCAAAGAAGAAGAGGAATTGCGTCTCAACTCCAAGAATCTGTAGAAAAAACAGTCCAAGAAATTGGGGCTGATTTTCTGTACCTGAACATCACCGAGGATAATGATGTAAGCCACAGTTTTTTCACTCGTCATGGCTTTAAACCCGTCAGGCAATGCTCGCCTCTAATGTTCATGGCGTACAAGAAGCATAAAACAGATCACTACAAGATTCGTCCTATGAAAGAGGGTGAAATCCCTGTAGTGGTTTCACTGCTGAACGAGTATTACAGAGACCTCAACTTCTATACACCATATACAGATGAGTCATTCACTGAACATTTCCATAATCTTCCCTTCTACTCGATGAAAGACATCTATCTCTTCGAGTATGATACTGTAAAAGCCGTGGCAGGCTACTGGGACTATACCAAGGTGATGCGATTCACGCTTCAGAGTTATAATACTCGTTGGAAAATCATGGCTGCCGTAGCCGGTGTCCTCGGTATGGTCACTACTATGCCCAAGGTACCCAAGATTGGTGAGCCTATGACCAACTGGTATCTAACCCCCTTCGCCTACCGTGACTCAGACGCCGGCAATCAGCTACTTATGCATATACTCAACATGGCACTTCAGGCAGGGGTCTACATGGTGGGGCTTCCCGTCGATAAAGAAAATCCTGGTTATACTGATCACGATAATCTCAAGCCAAACAAGGGGGGCTTCACGTTTTATGTAAAGCCTTTCAGGGAATTACCCGAAATCAAGCAGGTCTACATCGATCCAATTGACATCTAGGTTACATGGATACCCCAGAAGTGGCGTACCTCCATATCCTCTGGGCTATCAGTGCCATGACTTCCTTTGCCTGACTCTGGATCAACATGTGTACCGTGATCTGGTAGGAACGCTATTGCTCGATTTATGCCGTGATATTTTTTGTTAAAGGCGTCTGAGAGTGTCTTGAATGCTCTCAGGTGGCGCCTGAAGGCTTCAATTGCATTGGGATCTGTCGGGGTTGAGCCATGCATCAGGTCATCATATTCTTGATTATAAGCAACAATCAAGTCATAGTCAGCATTTTCCAGAAGATTCAGGACTCTTTGGATTACCTCCGGGTCATATTTCTCTGAATAATAGTCGATCTTTCTCTCCCTGAATATTAGATCGATACTGCAGTCTTTTACAGCTACCAAAGCAACTTTTTTACCCACTTTGGATGCTGCATCAAATAAGGTCTCCACTGTCAGTACTGGTTTCATGTACTTTGTAATCCCATGTTCCTGTGGCTTCATTCCTGTGAACATGCTCCCATAGCATACTGGGGTATAGCTTGGGGTCATGCTTCTTACAGGGATCTGGATTGGAGCCTCCTTGATCACTAGGTCAAACTCGTCCTTGTGTCTCTGAAATAACCATTCTCCGATGGCATCTGGGGCATATAGTAATATTTTATCTATCCTTTTATGCTCTGAGGCTTCAAGAATTTCTCTTATTGAAGCTGCTGATGAGCCAGTCGGGGGATCAATTCCCATAAGGGCACACACAGTTGGTGTGACAGAGTCTACGCTATACATGGACACCGATTGTATTTTACGTCTAAATCATTTTGGGTCAATAAGACTAAAACAAGACGCCTACATGAATAATATTGGAGAATGGTTTGAATGCTCACAGTTGAACAACAAATCACCATGATACTCCAGCTCTGCCTATCCCTAGTGCTTGCTGGTGTAATCGGTTATGAGCGAGAAAAATACAGTAAACCCGCTGGATTAAGGACCCACATGGTCCTAGCCATCGGCTGCACAATCCTCACCATACTAAGTTACACGGCTTTCCCGAACCCAACAGACAATAGTAGGGTAGCAGCAGCAATAATCACTGGTATCGGGTTCATAGGTGCAGGTACGGTCATACAGACAAGGGAAAGAATAGTAGGCTTAACCACAGCAGCATCTATCTGGTTAACCGCCTCAATCAGCCTCGCTGTAGGAACAAGAAACTATGTATTGGCTATTGCGGGAACTATTCTTGGTTATCTAGTACTCGAGAGTAAGCCGTTTAAATTTAATAAAGAGGAATAAAAAAGGAAAAAGGGGTTTCGATTTTACTCGAATAGGAATACAATGTGTACACTCACGGTTACACTGAGTTCACCGGACACGATTGGAGTAGAAATGCTCCTTGCTCCATCCATGGCTACGGCTTCCTCATACATCTCATAGCTTCTCACTGGAGTGTAGCTATACTCTGTGACGCTCTGGACACCAGAGATGGATAGTCCAAGGGTCTCGGCGATAACATCAGCCTTGTCCTGCGCATCACCTAAAGCTGCGATATATGCGTTAGTCTTTAGCTCCTCACGCTTTGTATCACTCAGCTCAAAGTTTATGCCATTTATCTGGTTTGCACCAGCTACGGCAGCTGCATCGATTACGTCTCCAACTATATCAAGGTCCTTGACGGTGACCTGAACCAAGTTGGTTACAGAATAGCCTACGAAGACCCTACCATCCTCTGTCCAGTCATACTGTGGGTATACACTGTAACTTGTGGTAACTATATCATCCTCGCTGACTCCAAGAGCCTTTATAGCCTCGATGACCGCAGTCATCGTCTCCGCGTTTTCACCAATGGCTTCATTGGCTAACTCAGAGATGACCTGTACTCCTAGATTCACAGTTGCCTGATCAGCTTGGGCTGAAGAGCTTCCAGAACCAGTTAGACTGATTGTCTTCAGGTTCTCAGTGCCCTCAGAGACACCGCTATAAAGCGTAGGCAATCCTTGGCCGACTCCGGTTCCAGCTGGGAACCGGAACCCCTCTGGGAGGGATGGAGCGACTTGTTCTATTACTCCTGGCTTGTATGCTATGATTGCCCCTGCCAAGACTATGCTTAGGCAGATGGCTGCGACCGCGAATGTTTGTTGATTTTTATTCATTGCTTGTCAAACAGTCTAACGGTTGAGAGAGATATATACCCATCAAATAGAACAGGTGTTCAAAGAATTAGAACAGTCTACATATTCTTGTACTCAAGGAAAGAATTATAGATCTCCGTGGCTTTCCCCTTGAGTTCCTCCGGTATATGCTCATCCGTTTCTATGTCTTGTCCAAGATGGGCAAGCCTGTGTTTGAGCCAATAGAAGTCCTCAAGAATAAGACAATAGCCCAATTCATAGTCCATGGCCTTCAAATGTGCACCATAAAGAACATCTTTCGGAGTACTCACAATCGTCTTCGAGTTTATCTCAACGCCTGCCCCCTTCAACTCACCAATCTCAATAATCGAATGCAGGAACAGATACTCGTTTCCAAGGCGGTCCCTAAAGGTGATCTTTGAATCCTTGAAGTTTTCTCCATTAAGATAATCGTATAGCTCTCTTGATGTGCATGCGTTTAGCTCATACTCAAATTCATTCAATAATTCGATAACCTGATTGAGCCTGAAATCAATTATATCCACTATTTCTTCATACGTGGGAGCTGCCATGTACAATCAGCACCCTTTTGCATGTTTAAAATTAGCGGAAAAAAATATGGAAGTTATTTCCTTTTAGGCGTAGGGATATGCCAATCATATCCCCTTTCAGTAACCACATACTCTGGCCAAGGCAGATCAATCGGAGGATCCCACTCTGGTTCCAGTTGAGGGGGCTCATATTCTTGTTTGATACGCGCCTCCCACTCATCTTTACATTCCTTGAGTTTAGCTGGGTTCTCAGCTAAGTCCAGTAATGTTCCTGAGATTGCCTTACCCGCAGTGTATATGGTCCTATCAATTGGGCCTTTTACTCCTCCCAGATAATAGTACGGCCATCTTGGCAGTCTCTCTCCGGGTACTCTGATAAATGGTCTGTAGACCTGTATCCAGACTCCTGGGCAGTGCCACTGGAACTCCACATAGTCATCGCTGCCGAATTTCTTCTGGTGGCTTGGTATGACGCTTCTCCACATCTGTTCCCATTCATCTGGTGGGGTGAGTTCTTCGTTGAAAGGCTTCTCTTGCTCTGGATAGCCCATGTTTCGCAGTAGCTCGTTGGCTATTTTCTTGTCGTCTGCATTGAATTTGGGGGCTCCAATAAGTTCTAGGTTCTCATATGCAAGATCGGCTAACGCCTTGTTGAATAGACCTGTTCTCTGCTTGGTGATCCATCTAACATTCAGCTTTGTTCCAGTTACTCTTGCTACATTCTCGGCGTTATTGATGAGAACCTTGGCTATCTGCTCTTGCTGTTTCAGGCTAGGGCTTCTAAAAGCATACTGAATAATTCCTAGTCTCGGAGGCATATTGTCCGCTGTTGCTTGTCCCGCTGCCATAACAGCCTCATTGATACTCCAGAGCCCTGTTCTGGGAAGCATAGCCTCCTTGGTATACTTAGTAGTAGTATACATCAATGCAACAGCATCAAGTGCACCCGGGGCACGCGCATTTCTAGGCAAATCATCAACATAAGCCATCCATTTCTCAGGCTCATCACACTCAAATACGAATGCCGCGTTCCAGTAGCTTCCCCACTGGGTCTCATACATGACTGTAGTGTACGCTCTGGGGTGCCAACCTACCATCGCATCCAGTCCCTCCAATCGACCCTTCGAGGCAAACCAGCTCTTAGCGCATACCTTCTCCGCTGGAGTACCAAACACCTTCACAGTTCCCTCTAACCCATGCTCTTCCATTGCGTGTTTCGTTGCGACTGCTCCTATGAGCGCCCCTACGCCCAATGCGCTATGTGGGTCTGTGTGACCAGCCCTGTATGGGTTAGTAGCTGATCTGTATGGGACCTGATCCTGCCAAGCTGATGGAACTGCATCGTATTCACAGTATGTGCTCAAGACAGGTTTTCCTTTTCCCCATGTTGCCTCATAGGCAGTGGGCATACCAGCTACGCCATGAATTACTTCAAAGCCCTCGTCTATATGGAAATCCACGAACGCCTTCGCTGATTTATATTCACGAAAGCTTGTCTCGGCGTAATTCCATATGAGTTGGTGAAAATCAGAAATCCTCTCTGCATTATCGTCAATCCATTTGAATGCAGTCTTCTTTGCCTCTGTTAACTTGCTCAAAATCTATCCACGAGTATCTACGGTACTATTCTTGTATAAAACAATTAGAATCAGAACTATCCTTTTAAAACGTTAAAAAAAGTGTTGAAGGGGTGTGTTTACTTGACTGCCTTTAGAGCTCTTTTTGTCTCTTCTGGGAAGTCTCGGAGCAGGTTCTCTAGAACGACTTTTGCTACGTACTCTTTGAACTCGGCCTCATTGTATTTGGCTGAGTAGATACGTCTATGGCCTCCCTTCCCTGTTATCTCCGTGTAGTGGAGCACACCCTCGTCTACCATGGAGTTTAGGAAGTTGATGATTGAAGCTCTGCTTATTGTCTTTTTTCCTTTAAGATCCTCGTTGACCTGCATCCAGACGTCTCGGCTGCTTGCGCCGCCGCCGTCTAGCCGCCATAGGTAGTGTAGGGCTACCTCTTGGTAGTCCTTTAGTACCATGGCGAGTCCTTCGCTTGATAAATCAATTGTTAATGCCAGTCTTGTCACCAACGTTTTTTCTCTGAAGGCTTATTGTATTTAAAGGTTGACTTAATAATATAGCTGTCACTTAGTCGATATATTCGACGTTATTTTAAACTTTAAGTGATAACTAACTAAAAATTTTTAAAAAAATTAGATAAAAATCAAGAAATACTCAAATTTAATCATAGTTACCATTTGGAAATTAACCTTGAGAAGAATTTTTATCTACGAAAAACACCATTCGAGCGGTACAAACCGCGTTCACCAATAAAAAGGTCAAACAATTGATAGACGCAGAAAGAATTCTACTTCTCATATCCTCAACACTCTTCCTTAGTTACCTGAGTGGAATCATCTATAACAAGACAAGAATACCGGACCTAGTCTGGCTACTAGTCTTTGGAATAGCCCTTGGTCCAGTTCTGGGTTTCTATGATGCAGCGTTATTCATTAATGTATTCGATCTCATGATTCTGGTAACTGTGGTTCTATTCGCGTTTAGCACTGGAATCAGTTTTAACATGCAACAGATTCTCGGGAACACTGCACAGGCATTTAACATGGCTTTAGCCAGTTTTCTGGCTGTAACTGCCTCTGTAGGGTTCGCGTTGAATTATCTTCTCCCAGAATCTTTCAGTATTGTTTCTGGGCTCCTCTTGGGGGCCATGGTCGGGGGTATAGATGGGGTTTCAATTAGTAGTCTAATCAGCAGCCTTGGGAAAGAAAACAAGGGGCTAGGCAAATCAGGAGGATTTCTGCAACTCGAGTCTACATTGGCGGACCCCATCAAGGTGGTGGGTGTCCTGACTATAATCAAAATGGTGTTGTTGACTGGAGCGAGCCCAAGGACCGCTGCTAGAGATATCCTATTTACCTTGGTAATGTCTACGCTTATTGGTATCGGCTCAGGTTTAATGTGGGGCGAGATAATTTCACGGCTCAGAGACAGGCCGCTCAATTATATGATGACCATCGCTGTTCTCTTCCCATTATATGTTCTCTCTGATTTCATAACAGGGGGTGGTGGTGGCCCTATCTCTGTTTTCCTCTTTGGGGCTGTCTTGATGAATTATGGGTATGTTACTAGGAGCCTTAAGATGGACAGGAGGTCGAGGATTGATAGGAGGAGGATAAAGGAGTATCATGATGAGATCACTTTCTTGATCAAGGCCATGTTTTTTGTCTATCTTGGATTGGTTATACAGTTTGAGTTAAGATTCTTGAAAATCAGTCTCATCTTGACTGCATTAATCATAATTGTTCGCATAATAATCGCATCAATCCTTGGAGTGGTTCAAGGGCTTCCAGATGAGCAGGTAACATATTATCGGATTTTCTTCATAGAGGGCGCAAGCAGTCTGGTATTGACTCAGTTTATCACAAAGTATGATCCTAGCAGCATGTTTTTCGCTCAGCCTCAGTTGTTCGCTAACCTTGTTATCCCCATTGTATTGGTTTCAATCGTTTTTTCATCTATCATAGCCCCTCTCATAGCCAACTTACAGGTACAAGTGGAATCTGATGATGAAAAGGACGAGACTGAAGAACCAGAAGAGAAAAATAATACGAGTTCAGAAAACGGTAAAAAGAATGAGAAAAAGAGTTAGTCGAGGTACTTCTTGAACCAGCGCGCCATATGCTGCAGTCTTTCCTCACGATGTTTCGGTTTCCCTCCTCTACTGAGTTCATGGCTCTCACCAGGGAAACGTATGAACTCAGTGTCAACTCCAAGTATCTTGAGGGCGGTAAAGAGCTGTTCCCCCTGCTCAATGGGGCATCTGTAGTCTTCTTCGCTGTGGATTATCTGTGTGGGGGTCTTAACGTTACCCACGTATCTGATGGGGCTTCGTTTCATGAACTCCTCCTCCATCTCCCAGAAGTTTCCACCTATCTCGGTCTTACCGAATGTCCAGCCAATGTCACTGCAGCCGTAGAAGCTTATCCAGTTGGTTATGCTCCTGAGTGTTGATGCTGCGGCGAACCTATTGGTGTGTGTGATGATCCAATTAGTCATCACGCCTCCATAGCTTCCCCCAGTCACACCCAGTTTGTCCTTGTCTATCCACTTATTCTTCTTCAAGACGACGTCCACGGCTTTCATCAGATCATCATAGTCATGCTCAAAGTAATTTCCCGGTAAGGCTGCTTGGAATTCCTCATAATATCCTCCGCTTCCCCATGGGTTAATGTACATTACAGCCCAGCCCTGTGCTGCTAGTACTTGGAACTCGTGTAAGAAGCTGTTTCCATATGCGCCTCTGGGGCCGCCGTGTATGTGCAGTATCATGGGGTATTTCTTGGATTCATCGAAACTTGGTGGCTTCATGAGCCAGCCCTCTACCTCGTGACCAGCGTTGCTCTTGAATGCGAAGTGTTCGTGGGGCATTATCTGGGTCTTTTTCTTGTAGTTCTTGTTGAGGTCTGTGATTTGTTTGGTCTTGTCTTTCTGCATGACCCATAGCTCTATTGGCTCGGTTGTGCTCAATGTGGTGTAGGCTATCAGGTCTTTATCGTTGACGTTGAATTCCTCTACGCTGTGATCCACTTCACCGATTAGCTTCTCCACATCGCCGCCATCTTTGTGTACCCGGTAGAGTCCTGCGACTCCAATGTAGGTTGATGTGAAGTACAGGTAGTCACCGCTCCAAGATGGGGTCGTAGATGCTCCTTTTGATCTTACATCGCAGCTTAGTTTGGTGCCAAGGTCTTGGTCGAAATCAGATGTAAGGGGCTTGGCTTCTCCATCTTTGTAGATCCAGACCTCGCTGTTGCTGCCTGAGCCATGTCTGTAGTCGTGTCCAGTGAAGGCTATCTCTTCACCGTTAGGATTGGGGGCTATTCCGCTGATACTCATCAAGGTATCAGTGAGTTTCTTGGGTTCACCCCCCTTGGCGTCTACCCTGTATAGGTAGCTTCGTCGAACTATATCGGCATCTGGCTCAAGGTTGCTGCTGAATATTATTGATTTGCCATCTTTGGTCCACTTGGGTATAGAGACATCAAACTCTCCCTCCGTGACCTGTTTTGGTTTTCCTCCAATCACCTTTACGGTGAATAGGTGTTTTCTGATGTTCTCGTAGAAACCTCGTCCGTTGAATTTGTAGCTGAGCCTGTCAATGACCTTGACATCGCTTTCTCCACGATCAGTTCTCTCGACGCTGCTGATGAATAGGATGTTTTTTCCTTTGGGTCCCCATTCAGGGCTCTCTACTCCTTTCTCCAAGTCTGTTAATTGTCTGGCTTCTCCGCCATCAACTGGTATGATGTATATCTGGGTCTTCTTTTTCTCCCCATCATTGTTTGGTGGGGTTGATATGAACATTATGTGTTTTCCATCTGGGCTCCAGCTGGGGTTCTTGTCTTTTCCCCTGCCGCTGGTAAACTGGTATGGTTTTCCCTTCTCTGTGTCAACCATCCAGAGATTGTTTAGATATGTGTCTTCCTCAAAGTCCATCTCAGTGTGGACGAAAACAATCTTACTGCCGTCTGGTGATATCCTCGGGGCGCCTACTATCTTGATTTTCCCGAGGTCTCTTATCTCCACTTTATTTTTTTCAGGCATATCCTGTCCATGATGAGTAATCCTCTGCAGATAAAAATCAGGTGCTAGAAACGCTTACGTTTTTTAGGGTATGGCTGGAACGGTGTTCGTGGCTCTAGGTTAACCCAATCCGACTCAGAGAGCACCCCTTTGAGGGTTCTCAAAACATCATAGGTTATCCACCTTGAAGCCTGCGGCTGGGCGTATTCCCAGAACCCATACATGTTTTGTTGATCCTTGATAAAATCAACTAGATCGTCTACCTGTTGGTCGCTGGTTGCTGCCCCTACATGGGTTAGGAGCTTCAAAATATGGGCGACATCAAACCGCGCATAATATGTGATAAACCCGGTAGAAGGCTCAGCTCCAACAATACGCGCTATCTCAAACCCAAGATAATATCTCTCACGGGTCTCCCGACCAAGCAAGTGACCCATACCTCGTCGAGCCTCACTGCTCTTTCTCCTCTCCGGGTGCATACTGAGACATGTAACTGCTGCTGTTGTGTTACTCCTGCACCCCCATCTACTATGGGGGAGCCTCCTGTAGCCAGCCACATACCCATATACATCTCCTGCTACCCCTGTGGGCCAAGCACCATCTGGAAGCTGCTGCTCCTGTATCCAGTCTAATGCCTGTTCGCTTCGTGGGTCCTCTGCATAACCCGCTATAGTGAGCCCTCTGAGGGGTAGGCTGGTCTGGAGGCTCATCACATCATATCCATCTGCTCCATCGGAATCCGCCTTATAGTTGCCTAGGGGCCATGAGCCATCATGTTCTTGTTGACTGTAGAGGTATTCCGCGGCTTTGGTGATGGCTGGGTGTTTGAGTTCCATGTATCCTAGGCGTGTGAGGGCTTGGGCTGTGGTCTGTATCTTGCCTTGGGGGGCGTTTCCTGTGATGCTTTCTGGGCTCCATGATCCGTCTGGGTTCTGTGTGGTTAGTAACTGTTTGATTATGGGGTCTTGATGTCTGAGGTCTTCTAACTCTTCAGCCTCTTCTGGTTCATCTAGCAAGTGTTTGAGTACAAGATATCGCAGGTTGGGCGATGGATCAGACAACAACAGGGGTGTCCAGCTCATTTCGATTCCTCCAGAAGTCTCTCAATATAGGGTCCAGTAGGGGTATCATGGAGTTCATTTGGTGGACCCGAGGCTATTACCTGTCCACCGTTTTCTCCTCCTTCTGGTCCCAGTTCTATCAACCAGTCGCATTGAGCCAATAAGCTTGGGTGATGCTCGACGACTAGAATCGAGTTTCCCTCATCTACAAGCCTTTGAAGGACCTCAGTGAGGCGGTTTACGTCCTCCATGTGTTGCCCCAGTGTGGGTTCATCAAGTATGTAGAGGGTGTCTTTGCTGCTTTTCTTGGATAGCTCTGCGGCTATCCTTAGCCTCTGGGCTTCTCCGCCTGATAGGCTGTAACCGGGTTGATGTAGTACAAGGTATCCGAGTCCGACGTCCATGGCTGCTTTGAGGGGCTCAGCGACACTGGGCTCTTCTCTGAATAGCTCGTAGACCTCTTGGATGGTGAGTTGATTAAGTTCAGGCAGGGAGTAGCCGTGGAGCCTTATGTCCCATGCCTCGGGGCTGTATCCGGTTCCATGGCATGTCTCGCACTCGGTGTAGATGTCTGGGAGGAATCCCATATCGGTTCGGGTTGTGCCTGATCCTCTGCAGACGCTGCATCTTGCTCCCAGCTTCTTCTTATCCAAGCCAAGACTGTGGGCATCTGGGCTCTCTGCAAATAGTCTTACAAGTTTTGAATCTACTCTGAGGAATTTTGCTGGGCTCCTTATTCCTTTTCTCGTCTGGTCTATTATCTGGGTCTTTTTAGGCTTGTTAGTGATGGTGTCATGTTCTCCGGGGTCCAGTGGCTCCTTGGCTACACTTGTAGTGTGTTTAACAGGATCAAGCACCCGACCCAGGGTGTCAATTATCAGTGTGCTTTTTCCGCTTCCCGAGACCCCGCAGACCCCAACGAGAACCCCGAGAGGGATTTTCACTGTTTCTCCTTTGAGGTTGTTCTCTCTTGCTCCTTGGATGGTCATCCATTTCCCGGGTTTTCTGTTTCTCTGGGCTACTTTCTTATTTTTATCTCTTAGCCACACCCCGGTGATTGAGTCTGTTTTCTTTATTTCATCGGGTGTGCCTTCTGCAACAATCTCGCCACCCATGGCTCCGGGACCGGGACCCATATCGATGATGTGATCAGCCCTCTCTATGATCTCCAAATCATGCTCAACAACAATTACCGTATTTCCCTCATTCCTTAGCTCGGCTAAGGCATCAAACATGGCGTTTACCTCCCTTGGATGGAGCCCCCTGCTAGGCTCATCAAGCAAAACAGTAAGGTTAGTTATCTCGCTCCCCAGTAGTCCAGCGAGTTTAACCCTTTGAGCCTCCCCCGCGCTTAGAGATGCAGCAACTCTGCCCAGATGGAGATAGCCGAGTCCTACTTTATTGAGGAACTCTAGGCGGCGCTGGACTGTTTTGAGGTTTGATTCTGCTGGATGGTTATCGGGGGTTTGGACTTGGTTTATGGTGTCATTGAGCTTGCTGAGTGAAATATTGTTGAGTTCATGGATGTTATGGTCTTGTAGCTTGACGACAAGATACTCTGGTCTCAGCCTTGCGCCTTTACAGGTCGGGCACAGGATGGTGTCGGTGTAGGTGCCTCCTACGTCCCAGTCTCTTACCCAGCCATAGAACCCGGGGAAATCAACTGTTCTGGTGCTAATTCTTCCTGATCTGCTGTGGAATGTAACCTCCAAGGGCTCAGGGTCACCGGTGTAGAACATCTGCCTAACCTCCTCAGGCACATCTTTCCATGGGGTAGTCGCTGGGTCAAACCCGTGACGAGCCGCAAAAGCCTGTACAATATAATAGCCATTGTTTCCGGGTTGACAGAGGTATCCTTTGGGGAAGAAGCCGGGGCTATGCATGGCTCCCCCACAGAGGGGTTTCATTGGATCAGTGATGAGCTTATCCGGGTTAGGAATTAGCAGGCTTCCAACGCCATTACAGGTTGGACATGCAGCCCTGTAGGTATTAGGATCAAACCTGTTTGATGGTGCTATGGTTGCTGTTGTCTCGCAGCTTGGGCATCTCCAAGTGTTTTCCCGTATCATCTCTGTGCCGCATTTGGTGCAGTTTCTTGTGCCAAGTGTTGATAGTAGTGCTGCTAGGTGGAACTCTATCTCTGTGGCTGCACCAACCGTATTGCGTCTACTGTAGAGCTTTCTATCAGGAGTTATGGTTACTGTCACACCGAGTCCAGATACCTCGTCCACTGGTGCTTCTGGACCTTCTCTAGTGCCCTGCCGTTCATATATGCTCAGGGTCTCAAGGTATCTTCGTCTCGCCTCAGCTTCCAATGTATCTGATACTAGGCTGCTCTTTCCGCTTCCCGAGACTCCTGTTACGACTGTGATCTTGGTTTTGGGGAATTCTGCGTCTATGTTTTTGAGGTTGTGGGCTCTAGCTCCCTTTACAGTGATCTTTTGGTGGGTTGACTCTTGGGGCTCTTGATGTTTTTCTGGTTTGATCTCATCTTCTTCCAGTAAGGCTCTCCCTGTGAGGGAGTCCAAGCAATCCGTGAGCCCCCCCTCTGACCCCATATAGATAACTTCACCCCCCTTGGGGCCGGCTCCGGGACCTAGATCGATGACCCAGTCTGATGCGCGTATTATATCCGTATTATGCTCAACAATCAGGGCAGTAGCGCCACGTGTCACAAGATTGTCTAATACCTTCAATAATCCGTTAATATCCTGTGGGTGGAGCCCCGTTGATGGCTCATCCAAGATAATCAGGCGATCATCCAGTTTTCCCCCTCCAAGATACTTAGCTAGCTTGATGCGCTGCGCCTCTCCCCCTGATAATGTGGGACTAGGCTGTCCCAATGAAAGATATCCGAGCCCAATGTCTTCAAGAGCCTTTAGGAGCCTGAGGGCTTTGGTTCTACGGTTCTTCGCTAGATTGGTCTTTCTGAGCAATCCATGGGCTTCCTCGATACTCAGGTCATAGAAATCAGCGACGCTGAGGCTCTTATCCCCAATCTTGATTTTTGCTTCAAGCACCTCGTCGCTATACCTTCTTCCCCCACAGTCGCTGCATGTGATCCATGTACTAGGGAGGTAACGCATCTTGACCTCCAATGCCCCCATTCCTTTGCATGTGGGGCAGGCGCCTTCTGGTCTATTGAAACTGAAGTGACTTGCTGATAACCCTGTTTTTTCTGCGTAGTGGTCTCTGATGATATCACTGAGCTTGGTATAGGTTGCTGGTGTGCTTCTGGGGTTTCTACCAATGGGGCTCTGGTCCACCAATATTGGCTTCAGGTTGCACTCTATTTCTCTGCATCCTACTTGCTCCCCTGCCCTAAGAGACTCCACCAAAACATCCTCTATCAGAGTGCTCTTGCCGCTCCCACTCACCCCAGTAACCGTGGTAAGGCGACCAACCGGGATATCCACATCAATATTCCTCAGATTATGAGCACAGGCTCCCTTGATCCTGATGAATTCCCGGGGAGGAGACCGCTTTTTGCCCGTCTGGACCCTTTCCCTGAGACTGAAATATCTACCAGTCGCGGTATCCGTTTCCCAGAGCTGGCTCGGTGTCCCAGTAAAGATTATCTCTCCCCCATTGGCTCCAGCTCCGGGTCCAATATCCACCGCGTGATCAGCCAACGCTGCGGCAACCCGATCATGCTCAACAAATACAACTGGACCCCTCAGCTCCCTGAAGGCTGGTACGAGTCTGGTAACATCATGGGGGTGCTGCCCGATGGTGGGCTCATCCAAGACATGCAATACATCTTCGAGGCTGCTTGTGAGTGAGACTGCTAGTCTTACTCGTTGGCTCTCGCCCCTTGAGAGGCTTGGACTAGACCTGTTCAGATGAATGTATCCGAGACCGACTTTTCTCAGACTCTCTAGGCGCTTGATTACCTCTTGATATAATCGCCCTGACTGTACCCTTAGAGGGCTCTCCATAAACACCTCATAAGCGGTATCAACATCCAGTCTCTGGACATCATCGATATTGAATCCCATCCATGTGACGCTTGCAGCTGTCCGGCTCATTGGGTTATGGAAATCCTTGGGCTCTAACTCTTTGAACCATTCACCACAACTGCTGCAGACCATTGCGGTTGAGAATCTCTGGGTATCTTTCCCTGTATTGATGGTGATTACTGTGCTACCCAGTGCCCTTGCCTGTTGAACTTTCTCCCTGATATACTGTCTGGGGCTCTCTTTTCCCAGTTCTCCCAATATGAGAGTAATATTGTGCGGTTCTTTTGGATTGAGCCTCTCTCCAATGTAGCTCTGATTGTCTACTATGAGGGCGTCTCCAAACTCTTTCTCCAATAGCTCCAAGAGGTTTCTATGGCTCCCATAAGCGTCTCTAACGAGGGGGATGCTGATCCTTACAGCGTTATCTCTGTTGGTGTAGACTATCTGGGCGACGATCTCATCCTCAGATAACACACTGATAGACGCACCACAACTCGGGCACATCCTCGAACCAAAACGAGCAAACAATAGCCTAAGAAAAGGATGCAACCCAGATGCAGTAGCCAGAGTACTGTTAGGGTTTCTATTGAGCAGGTTCTGACCCACAGCCACAGCAGGACCAATTCCCGTTATACTATCCACTTGAGCCGGGGCAAGACGCTGACCCAAAGAACCAAACTGGAAGACTTCCTCGAATCTTCGACGAGCCTCATGGTACAGGGTCTCGAATACCAAGCTGGTCTTTCCACTGCCTGATACCCCCGTTACGACTGTGAGACCGGGACCTATCTCTAGGTCAACTGATTTGAGGTTGTTCTCCCGGGCTCCCTTGACCCTAATACCCATTATACTCTTTGGATCGGGTTTAGGGTATTTGAAGCATAGGGGCTATTTGCCCAAACCATGCCTCTCAAGGACCGCTAGGGTCTCTTCTATGGGTAGACCATATCTGATATTACCCTGATACCCCTTGGTGGTCTCTGCCTTGAACAATGCGTTGAGCACCGCTTCCTCTGTCGCCTCTACTACTCCCTTGTAGAGGGGGGTCATGAAGCCATCCCCCGTAGGTGAAGCCTTAACTGACTCAATGAACTCGGTACGGTTCAGTTTACTTGTTGAGAAAGCAATGCTATAGTCTCCGCTACCATTGCTGCTGAAAGAACCTGTCCTAGCTAGTCCAAGCATGGTACGTTTGGCGAGTTTCCAGAGATGCCTAGACTCTAACTCCACATCTGTAGCTACAATCATCATAATGCTATTTCCCGGGCTGGTCTCAGGCTCTGCTGGTAGCTCTACTTCTCTACCAACTGGGGCTCCTAGTACTATGAGGTCTTCTTTTCTACCACAGTTGAGCTGAACAAGTACTCCTACGGTTGTTAATCCTACTTTTCTTGAAGAGGTTCCTATTCCTCCCTTGAACCCGTACCCAGTCATTGGGGTACCTGCACCTACTGCGCCCTCAGCCACTGGACCCTTGCAGTTCAAGGCGTCATCAATGGCTTCAAAGACCTCTTTCTTGTCTATTCTCCTGTTCTGGTTATCGGTGAGGAAACCGCCGTTGGTCTCACCGACCACTGAGTTGATGCTCTTGGGCGTATATCCTAGCTTCTCTGGAAAGTAATCTATCAATGCGTCAGCTACCTTGAAGGTGTTGAGGGTCTCTGTGAGCAATATTGGGGTCTCAATGTTCCCCTCGTTCACTATCTGGCTCAACCCTACCGACTTACCGTATCCATTGAATACATCAACAGCTGCTGCGACTTTTTCTTCGTACCAGTTACCCCTATGAGGAGTGACTGCTGTGACACCTGTCCTGATATCATCTCCCTCGATAACAGTGCAATGACCTACACCGACGCCATTCACATCTGCAATCGTGTTAAATTTCCCAGTCGCCAGCATTCCCGGCTTCAAACCATACTCCCTGACTCTTCCCCTTGCCATGCATCAAACACCATTTCTGGGGCATTAAATTATTCCATGGAATTATAACATGGCTTACATACTCTTGATACATGAGTGGATTGGAGTGGTTCATCGAACGATACTGGGCGCTGGGCTCAAACCTTTCTGGTGATGAGAAAACCCCCCAAGCCATCAGGATCAATCCATTAAAGACCACAGGCACCGAGCTCCTTGATATATTATCATGGCAAGGAGTGAAGCTTGAGAAGATATCTTTCTTGGACTATGGCTACAAGGTCATAGAATCCCCCTTTAGTTTGGGTGCAAGCATCGAATACCTTCTAGGATTGTACTCGTTGCAGGAGACAGCCAGCCAGTATCCCACACAGGCTCTAGCACCATCCCCCAACGACCGGGTACTGGACATGGCATCAGCACCCGGCGGAAAAACCACACAAGCAGCAGCCTACATGCAAAACAAAGGAGTAATAGTAGCCATCGATATCAACCGAGATCGGTTGTATGCGACAGAGAACAACGTTGAAAGATGCGGGGTCACAAACACCAGCATCTACCACCTCGATGCGTTGAGCCTCCCAGACATTCCAGCTTTCTCAAAGATACTATTGGATGCTCCCTGCTCAGGAAACTACACAACTGATAACCACTGGTTCAAAAAACGCACAGAAAAAGACATAGAACGCAACGCAGAACTACAGAAACGACTCCTCACCAAAGCCCTTAATCTCCTTGAATCAGGCGGCACATTGGCTTACTCTACATGCAGTCTTGAGCCCGAGGAGAATGAATTGAACATCCAGTGGCTGTTGGAGAACCATGATGTCAGGCTTGAACAATTGGATGGTCCAGGTAGCCCAGCCCTCACAACGATATTTGACGCTAAACTAGATGACCAAATCAGCCATTGTAGGCGTTTCTGGCCAGACCAGACAGGAACACAGGGCTTCTTTGTGGCCAAGGTGGTTAAACATTGAGGTTGATGAGACGCTTCCTAAGGGACATTGGCTCCAAATATACCTTAAATGAGGTGATTAACCTCAACAATAAACGATTCACATCAACCGTAAAGTCTCCATTGGACCTCACCGAACTGGTCTACACTGGGACTTATCTGGGCCAGAACAGGCAACGGTTTGAGCCCAGTAGCATCCTTTTACAGAAGCTCGCACAGGAACCTGATACACACAAGGTCTACTTGGATCGAGATACAGCTTGGCTTTTCGTTGTGGGAAAGGACATCTTTGAAGAGAATATTCTTGATCGCTCTGATGATGTCCGACTCGGCGGATACTGTCTCGTGATGTTCGGCGAACAATGCATAGGCTACGGACGCTATGAGACCAGTCGAGACCTAAGGGTAGTGAAAAACTTGTTCGACTTGGGGGACTTCCTGAGGCGGGAACAGGAATAGTGTTTTATCGGTTTTGAGCACCCCTTAAGGTATGAGCATATATAGCAAATACGGCGTGAAGCGCGTCGTTAACGCGGCATTTCATCTTACACGGCTTGGGGGGAGCACCCTCACACCAACAGTCTTGGCAGCTATGGAGGAGGCCAACAAATCATACGCATACATGTGGGACCTAATCGAGAAGGGCGGAGAGCACATCGCAGAGGAGATAAACGCACCAGCAGCATGGATCACAAGTGGAGCATTCAACGCACTGGTACTGGCGGCGGCAGCATGCATGGCTGGAAAAGACCCTGAAGCCATGAGGAAGCTCCCAAATACAGAGGGAATGAAGAACGAGATTATCATCCAGCGAAACGCTAGGCTGCTGGTCTATGATAGGAGCATGGAGGTAGCTGGAGGTAAATTCGTTTTCGTAGGGGATGAGCGATGGGGGTGTCCCCCTGAGCAGCTGGAAGCAGCCATCACAGAGAAGACCGCCGCCATTCACTACGCTTACCCCTCTTGGGGTAACCCATTCATCTGCCCCTTGGAGAAAGTAATAGAGATCGGTAAACGCCACGGTGTACCTGTTATCGTTGACGCCGCTGGTATGACTTACCCCAAGGATATTCAATCCAAGTTCATGGAGATGGGGTGCGACCTCGTCGCTGTGGGCGGAAAATATGTTGGAGGCCCCAACAGCACAGGGTATATCTATGGTAGAAAAGACCTAATCGAAGCCATAGCCCTCCACAGTTTCATCGGAGCCGAGGCGGGTCCCAAAGAGCAGTCAGGCTTCTACAGGAGCCTTGGTAGGGGTTACAAGCTGGATCGTCAGGAGATCATCGGGCTCTTGGTGGCTTTTGATGAGTGGATGGAGATGGATCACGATAAACTGCGTTTCCAGCCAGCGTGGGAGAAGGTCAAGTACATAGAAAAAGGCATCAAGGATCTTCCCGGGTTACAGAATGCAAGAATGAAGTATTATCCTACTGCGGGTGAGGGCACAGGATATCATACTATTGGGCTTCATATTATGCTTGATGACTTGGGGGTAGCCGAGACCAACAAACTAGTAAAGCGTCTCCGTGAAGGGGACCCTGAGATATGGGTGCGGAACTGGGGTAACACCAATGATTTCATCATCAATACTCTGAATCTTCAGCCCGGTGACAAAGAGATAATAGTAGAGCGTTTCAAGGAAATCTTCGGTTAATCTATCTGGTGCCAACGTGGAAACCATCAACCGACTCAAGGTTGGATTCGACCGAGACATTTCCCTCCTCACCGGGAGCATGTTTACCCGTAGGATAGTAATGGGGTTCCTCGGGGTAGTTCGTGCCATCTACTTTGCTTTGCTCGGGTATAGTGCAGTAGAGATTGGTTTACTGTTGAGTATTGCGACCTTTCTCAGCGCCATACATCACATCACCTTTGGGTATCTCTGTGACAGATACGGTAGGAAGCCTTTCCTTATTTTGGGGAGTGTTTTCTCCGCTGCCCGTACAGCCATTTTCGCGGTCTCAACTGATTTCTGGATGCTTGCCCTTGCTCAGAGCTTTGGAGCGATGGGTGAGGGGGCAGGTGCAGGACAACCAGTGGTCTCTGGGTATATTACGGATAAGGCAGATGCTGAAGACTGGCCAAACATCTATAGCTCGATGGCAATTACCAACAGTCTCGCCTCAACCATAGGGTTGAGTCTTGGTGGCTTGCCTCTTTTGGTAGAGAATAGGCTTGGACTTGATATGGTAGCCGCTCATCAGACGCTATGGTGGGCTTGTACCATTGTTAGTCTAGGATCCATTGTCTTCTTGTTACCATTGAAGGAGGTAAAGAGAGTTACACGAGTTGAGTCCAGTGTATCTAGTGGTGGTATAAAGAACTGGAATACCATTCTGAAGTTTAGCATTACTAGGAGCACCAGCGGCTTGGGGTGGGGTATGGTTGACAGCCTAATGACCCTCTACTTCTTTGAGCGATTCAATGCAGGTAGCGAGGTTCTGGGTCCCATCTATGCATTTGCCCGTTTCCTGAGTATCTTTACTTATCTTGTGACTCCTCGGTTCGTTGACCGTTTTGGGGCGATTCAAACAATTGTGGCTACGCGTTTATTGTCAGCGGGGGTCACTGTCTTGTTTGCTTTGTCGAGTTGGTATCCTATGGCTGTTTTATTTATGATATTAAACAGGATTATAGTTCTGTTTACTATGCCTATTAGGCAGACGTTTGCTTCGGGTATGGTGTCTCCTGAGGAGACGGCTACGGCTATTGGGATAAGTAACTCGGCAAGGATGGGGGTTCGTACTCTTGCGCCTACTTTGGCTGGGTATATGTTTGAGACTGTTAGCTTGACCCTGCCTTTCTATACTGGGGCGTGTTTGATGGCGTTGAATGGGTGGCTTTTCTGGTCTTTCTTCAGGACTAGGGATTCTGAGGATTGATTAACGATCTTTTATTCAATAATAGTTAATGGTTGGAAGGCTAATTCTTATTTATGATATCCTTGGAGGAGGCTAGACATCTTGCGTCCCTTACTTCAAGGCTTATTCATAGTTTTACTGTCTCATCTCTTATGGGTCGGTTGGCTGAGTTATTGGATGCTGATACAGAGTTGTGGATGCTTGTGGGTGTCCTCCATGACCTTGATTATGATGATACTGTAGACGATAGGAGTCGGCATGGATTGGTTACTGTTGATCGTTTAATTGGTTTATTGCCTGAGGAGGGGTTGAAAGCCATTCTTTGTCACGATTATAGAACTGGGTTGAAGCCGGAGACGGATATTGATTATGCTTTGATATTATGTGATTCTATTGCTGCTGTGATTGAGAGGGGGAGAATAGAGTTCCCGGTTGATGAGGTTTTGTTCTATGATTGCTTGGAGATGGTCTCAAATGAGAAACCATGGATACGGGAACTCATAGACGAGAACCCGCTTTTAACCAGAATAGAGCTTCAGGAACTATTAGAGCCCCAGTAGCTTTGCTGTGGTTTCCCAGAGCCTGTCTTGGAAATCTTTGTCATAGGTTATCTCAGCAGACTTGGTCTCTGTTTTCTTGGCGAAGGTCTTTCCAGTGATATTCTCTAGCTCTGGTTCTGATGCTGCCCAGATACTGGTCTCGGCGCCCCTCTCAGCGCTTATCTGCATAGGTCTTACAATTGTGAATGCTAGTTTGTCCCAGAATCCCCCCATGTTTGCCCCCAGATTGGTGGCAACGAAGCCGGGTTCAACTGCGTTGGCGGTTATCCCTGTTCCTTCCAGTCTTTCTGCTAATGCGTATGTGTATGCTGTGACTATGAGTTTGCTGGTGGCGTAGGCTTCCATGCTCTTGTAGCGTTTCTCAAACATGAGGTCCTCGAAGTCTACTTTTCCTGTCTTGTGCATGCCTGAGCTTATGTTTATGATTCTTGAGGGTGTTTTCTCCCTGAGCATGGGGAGCAGTTTATGGGTTAGCTTGAAGACTCCAAGATAATTGGTGGCTATGGTCTTTTCGTATCCTTCCTCTGTCTCCTGTCTTTTGCTGAAGGCTGCCCCTGCGTTGTTGATTAATATGTGGAGGCATGTGAAGCGGTCACGGAATTCTCGGGTGAATCTGTCTATGCTTTTCATGGATGAGATGTCGCAGTGCATGAGGTAGAGGCTGTTGCTTCCTGTGGTTTCTTTGATTTCTTCTAGGGCTTTTTGTCCTTTCTCTAGGTTTCGGCAGACCATTACTATTGTGGCTTTTTTCTCTGCTAGTCCTTTGGCTGTGTGGTATCCGATGCCTGAGTTGGCGCCTGTTATTATGCATAGTCTGCCTTTCATGGCATTGTTTTCTGTTGGGCTGGGTTTAAACCTCTCTTTCTTGGGGTCGGCTGGTGGGGATTTGGTGCATTTTTTTTGTTTATTGGACGGTGTTTGTGCACTGTTTTGTCGGTTACTGGATCACTTTTCGTCATGTAATGTATATTGATCTGGGCTGTTCTGGGGCTGGTTTTCGGGTTGGAGCCTCTGTTTCGGTTGGGATTGGTTGACCCCCCTCCCCCCCTTTTGGTTTTTCAGAGGTATTATCTATCCTTCTTTGCTATGTGGTATTATGAGTGATTTGTTCAAGGTCCACGGCTATACTGTGGATCAGTTGATGGCGATGAAGAAAGATGATCTTCGCGCCATATTCCATGAACGCACCCACCACACCATAGAGGTCTACATCTACAGGATACTCAAGGGCACATACGAGATTCCGGAGGACTTTGGGGGGGTGGCTCAGAAGCTCTTGGACATCTGGAAGTACAGAGGCTTCAGTCTGGACCCTCCGGATATTCAGTGGTGCATCAAGTACATTGAAGCCGCGAAACGCCTGAAGGAAGGAAAAGAAGCAGACCTAGCGGTTACTCCTTGGGAGAGCTTCACAGAAGATGAAGCAGAGACCGTAGAGCGCCTCATCTATGGTAGGAAGAGTATCAGACAGTTCAAACCAGACCCAGTGCCAGACCACATGATACGCAGGATACTCAAGGCAGGGCTCTACGCACCCCATGGCTGTAATGTAGGCTGCACAAGGTTCCTTGTACTCAGGAACCCTGAGGAGCAGAAGCTAGTGAGCAGCGATATCCCCATCGAGAACTGTGTCATGATAGTGGTTCTCCAAGAACTCAGCATGTACCATACGTTAAGGTTCGAGAAGTATGTGCCCCAGAACCTCTACTTTGACGCTGGAGCCGCAGCGGATCACATCTGTTTGATTGCTCATGCATTAGGATTGGGCAGCTGCTGGTTGACCCATGGAGAGGAAACCCAGAAAAAACTACGAGAACATTTCAATCTGAGTCCAACCATGACCAGCCGCAACCACATAATCATAGGTTGGCCAGACGAGGAGACACTGAAGTCTGAGCGAATGGATTTAGATGAGGCTATCCTCAATTAGAGGAATACAATGAGCAAACCTCTTCTTCTCTTTGACATGGATGGCACCCTGATAATACAGGGTGAGAAACCCACCTATACCGGCACCCTGACTCAATACAGTAGCTACTTGTCCATCAAACAGCAGATGAAACAAATCGTGGTTAAACACGGCGTCCAAACTGAACTCGTAATGGATTTGAACCGGATGTCTCACATCTGGAACGCCACGAGACACTACTTGGAAGAAAATGGATGCTCAGAGGAAAAGATACAACAGGTGATTGACGAGATAAATGTGCCCTTCATGGAGGAGGAGAGGGCAGATCACGCTGTTAGTGTGCTGCTACCCGGTACAATTGAGGGATTGGAGTCTTTGAGGCGTCTGGGATATGAGATGGGGCTGGTGACCACGGCTTCACGGGAATCATATGACAGGATCAGTAACCAAGAGGAATACGGTTGCTTCGGTGAATATTTCAAACACTCAGTGACACGAGACGATGTCAAATACATCAAACCCGAACCTGAGCCCATACACAGGATACTTAAACACTACAATAACTCCGATTTCGTCTATATAGGCGACGCAGACCATGACGCCCAAGCCAGCAAGGCAGCTGGAGGGCGATTTGTATTGATAAACACCAGGGAGTATGACGATGAAACCATTGAGTCCTTTGCTCCTTGGGCTGTTATTGAATCTCTTGACCAGCTCCCAGAGACCTTGGAATCGAGCTAGTATTTACCGCATTTTCCAAATTCAACTTAACTTTAAATATAATCGTTTTTGTAATTTTGAAAATGAATATGACTAAGCAGCTCCTAGGCTACTTAGCCGTTATACTCTGCCTAACTCAATTAACAACGGTTTCAACAGTCCTCGGAAGCACCACAACAGTACACGACTTATCCTTAGAAGGAATGCTGACACAGAACACACTCACCCTTATTGGACTAATTATAGTGTTGGCTTTCATTGGCAGCAAGCTATTCAACAGACTGGGTATACCCCAGATCGTTGGATTCATAGTAACCGGAGTAGCCTTTGGACCATCCCTGTTCAATATCGTCCCACCTGAGCTCTCATCGGAGCTGCTTTTTATCAGCCAGCTCGCATTGGGTCTCATAGGATTCGATATCGGGAGCCATCTGAAGTTAGATGAGATCAGGAAGATGGGTCGAAGCATACTCACCATACTTGTGTTTGAGGCATTCGGGGCATTCATACTCGTAGCCACAGGCGTCTATCTCTTCACACGAGACCTGAACACAGCCATAATGTTCGGCGCAATATCAACAGCAACCGCACCCGCAGCCACAGTCGATGTGCTTGCTGAGTATGACGCCAAGGGTCCAATGACCACGTGCCTACTCGCCGTCATTGGGCTGGATGATGCCCTTGCACTACTCTTATTCAGTCTCAGCAGCGGTTTCGTTGAGAACAGGCTCACCAATTCTACTGGAGCCTCAATAATCGATATCTTGACGGTGCCATTGTTTGAGATCGGTGGCTCAATACTGCTTGGCGTAGTAATGAGTCTGACTCTCGATTATCTGTTGGAAAAGATAAGGGGTCAACACGATGGTATGGCTATCTCAATTGGCTTTATCTTCCTCGGCGTAGGGTTGAGCGTCACCCTCGGAATGTCCTTGATACTAACAACCATGGCAATCGGGTTCATATTGATCAACAGATCCCCCCACCAAGGATACAGGATCAGATACACAGTCGAGCAAGCAGGTCCAGTGCTCTATGTGCTCTTCTTCGCATTGATAGGCGCAAGGTTCCAGCTTAGCCTTCTACCCGCTATGGGATTGCTTGGATTGATCTATGTCTCCATGCGAACCCTCGGGAAATATATGGGCGCAAGAATCGGCGGCGAGCTCGGAGGCGCAGAACCCTTGGTATGCAATAACCTTGGCTTAGGTTTACTGAGTCAGGCAGGCGTCGCAGTAGGCTTGGCTATCAACACTGGGACACGTTTCCTTGCATATGGACCAGCCGGCGAATCCCTTGGATATTTGATCATAAACGTCATCACAGCATCCACATTCCTTGTCCAGATCATTGGACCCATCAGCGTCAAACTAGCCATCACACGAGCAGGTGAAATAGGCAAAGGAAAAGGTACAATTGATGACTGGGCAACCGAGGGCTCAGACTAATACATGGGTCACGACTATCCTCAACCCGATCAGTATTAGGACAACCCCTCCTGCTATCTGGGCTTTTTTACCAAAACGCTGACCAGTCTTATTGCCGATGTTCAATCCAACGAAAGTGAATATCAATGTACCAGCACCCATGTAGAGGCTGGGTATCCAAATGCTAAGCTCTTGTACGCTGAAGCTAAGCCCAACAGCCAAGGCATCTATACTCACGGCTATTGTGAACATTATCAGGCTCGCGAACCCAAGCAGGTCGCTAGCGTTGACCTCTTCGGTCTCTTTGTCCAAGCCCTCCCTCAGCATCTTACCGCCAACAAAAGCCAGTAAAAGAAACGCTACCCAATGATCCCATCTCTGGATTAAGCCTAGGACCGTTGAGCCCAAGAACCACCCCAATATTGGCATGATGATGTGAGCAACCCCAAAAGTAGAACTCACCTTCAAAGAATCAGCCAACTTGACCTTGCCCAACCCAAAACCAGCAACCAACGCAACGCTAAAGGCATCCATCGCTAGCCCTATGGAGAGGAGTATCAGCGAGTAGAAGTCGATAGCCTGTGACATTGTATCCAAGTTGCTCCTCTTGGCATGGTTTAAGCTTTTTTCAAAACGCGAGGGTTATCTAATAGAATCATAGGGTTAGAGATTTCTACCGATCTCTTTTGCTTTCTTCAAGAGTTCTTCTCGATTCTCAACTGGGTTTTCCCCGGTTCCTGCGGCTACAAGGTTGATGGATTTCTTCATACCATACCAGTTCCAGATCCCATCCAGCCAATCAAGGACATTGTCATAGGCATCCTCGTCTTCTTGACCATAGGTGATGACATTCACTGGCTGGGCGTTTGGCCACTTCTCAGCGTTTTCCTCACTGTAGTATTTGTTGTAGTAGTAGGTGCGGTTGATGAAGTTGAAGGTCCTCGTATCCACCTGACCATACCAGATAGGCGCACCCAAGACCAACGCCCCCATGGATTCCAAGTCAGGCTGCATCTTATCAAAATCATCCAACGGGAAAATGATCTTGTCCTCAAAATAACCAACATGTCCAATCTGGATATCCCTTAGCCTCCAAGTAACCACTGTATGCCCTGCCTCAAGAGCACCGTCTAGGACTGCCCTCACGAGTTTGAATGTGTTGCCATCATGTTTGGGTCCACCGATAATGCCCACTACTTTCATCTTTAGTCCTCCAGATGGGTATAGAAACCGATCATTAGAGAAAAAGGGTTAGGTTAGCAGCATATCTCAAATTTCTTTCCTACTCACTGCTCTAGGCTCTTATTCTCTGGTTAAGAAATTAATTAAGGCGGGAATGCTCATGTGTGCGGCTTCCCTGTTGTAGCCACCTAACTTGAATGCGATATCAACAGCACACCCTACTAGCACTGCACTGAGTAGCGTTCCGATCCCAACTGGACCACCAAGCAAGTAACCAATCGCTATAACCACGAGCTCCAAACCTATCCTGATATATGCAACAGGCAAACTCAACTTCTTGATTAAACCCATCATCAAGCTATCTCTAGGACCCGCCCCAAGCTCAGGCATCACATAGAGCAGGCTTGCGACACCGAAACATGCAGCGCTGAAAACAACCATCAACAATCTAGCGGCAAATACTGAAGGTTGTGGTACGATTTGGAGTCTGAGTATTTGGTCTATTGCGTTTCCCATGAAGAATATACTTATGATGGTGGCATATCCTGGAGGGAATCCAAGAAGCCATCCAAATCCCAGTGCCATAAATCCTGTAATCTGTGTTATAGTGCCTAATGATAATCCAATGTGATTTTGAATTCCTACATCTAGCACTGCCCACGTGTTCATGCCTAGATCCGCGTTGAGCATGACTACCACTCCTAGGGCAAAGAGTATGCTGCCTATGAGTATGGACAGTGTCTTTTGTAGGAGTGTTTTCCACCGGTCCACCAATGAGTTATTGAACATTGTTCAATTAGTGGTTCAGTGCTCCTAGATAAAAAGCTTTTGAACAACGTTCAACAATATATACCTATGGACAAGCGATTCACAAGAGACAGCCACCAAAAAAAACAATCAATATACACGGCATTCACGGAACTCGTAAACGAGAATGGTTACGAAAAACTCACAGCAAGACAAATAGCAAAACGAGCCAACATCAGCGTCGGCACCATCTATCACTACTTCAAGGAAGGCAAACCAGCAATAGCAGCAAGCCTTTACGAGAAAAACCTCTTAGAGACACATAACCTAGACAGCATAACAGGATACCAAAAACCAGATCTGAAAGCACAAGTAACAAGCCACCTTGAGCACCACAAACAAAACAAGGAACTCTACCGAGCCTTCGACCAAGCAATATACTCCCACAGCGAGGTATTCTCAGAATTAAAACGCAAGAGAGATGAGATATTATCCGAAGAAATAGATGATACTGTACTGCTGCAAACTACTGTGCGCATATATGTTACGGTAGATGCTTTGATACATAGACACCTTTTCGTAGAGCCCTTGTTTGAATCCGAAGAAGAACTCATCGAGTACCTAACAACATTAGCCGAGACAGCTTACATCTTTATAACCTAAGCTATTCGATCTTCTTTAACTCCACAATAAAATTGCTAACTAATATGAATCACTAGAAACTAGCATTCCTCTTGATATTGCTTTAGCTATGAAAATAATTCAACTAACCCATTCTTCCCATAATTTTAACAATCAAATAGACATATCAGATAACCATGTCGAAACAGGAAGCATGGAAATGGATCGATGAACACAGGGAAGAGTTCATCGAGGTAAGCGACAAGGTATGGGAATACGCGGAACTAGGCTTGGTAGAGCACAAATCAGCCAAACTCCACGTAGAGACCCTACGAAAACACGGATTCAAAGTTGAGCACGGAGTATCAGGAATGCCCACAGCATTCGTAGCAACATGGGGAGAAGGAGAACCAGTTATCGGCTTCATGGGAGAATACGACTCACTACCCGGCATCAGCAACAAACCAGTACCCTACAAGGAGTGGCTGGTAGAGAATGGCTGCGGTCACGGCTGCGGACACAACGTCCACGGCACAAGCGGCTTCATGGCAGCAGTAGCCACAAAAAACGCTATGGATAAACAGGGCATCAAGGGCACCATCAAGGTCTATGGCAGCCCAGCGGAGGAAAACTATGACGGCAAAGCCTACATGGTCAGGGCAGGCTTGTTTGACGGCGTCGATGCCTGTCTCAGCCACCACCCCGGTGGCATGAACGTGGCTGGACTAGCCTCAAGCAATGCGGTAAATAGTGTCAAGTATGAGTTCTTCGGTAAGACCGCTCATGCGGCTGGTAGCCCAGAGCATGGGAGAAGCGCACTTGATGCTATTGAGTTGATGAACATCGGCGTCAACTTCCTCAGGGAGCACGTTGTACAGGAAGCAAGAATTCACTACGTTATCGAGGAGGGGGGTGGACAGCCCAATGTCGTGCCTGATTACTCCCGATCATGGTACTATATCAGGGCGCCAGAGCGTGCACAGGTCCAGCAAATCTATGAACGGATCAACAAGATAGCTGTAGGGGCAGCCATGATGACCGAGACCGATTACAAGATCGATCTCATTGCAGCCATCTACAACAAGATACCAAATAGGACACTCAGCGAACTGGTGACAGCTAATATGCGTGAGGTTGGACACCCCGGCTGGACCAAAGAGGAGGAGGAATTCGCAGCTAAGATAGCCGAGACCCTTGACAAGGACGCCAAGATGGCTAGCCTCCGTAAGAACAAGGTGCCCAACCCTGAGAAGTACAAGGATGTGAACCTCATGATAGACATTCTTGATGCATGGAACGATGGCGAGGTAAGCAAGGGATCAACGGATGTCAGCGATGTCTCATGGCAGTGCCCAACCATGGAGTTTGGCACCTCATGCAACGTCTTGGGTGCACCGGGACATGACTGGAGATTCACAGCAGTCAGCGGCATGAGCATCGGTCACAAGAGCCTCATATTCGCAGCCAAGACCATGGCAGCTAGCGCATTAGATCTGATCACTAAATCTGAGTGGCTTGAACGAGCCAAGAAGGAGCACAAAGAGCGCATAGGTGACAGAGTCTATAAGAGCGCGATTCCAGATGATGTGAATCCTCCATTAGAGATCGCTGAGACTGCATGGCAGAAGCTCAAGGGCAAACAATAATCCTCACCCCTTTTTTAAAAATTAATAACTAGTCCAGATTATCCAGCAGTTTAGCGATACCCATCCACAGCTCATCGGTCCTAAACCCAAGGTCCTCAAACCCATTCTCTTTTCGCCAATTTCTATGTGGTAGCCCCGCGCCTGAAGCTAGATGCTTCGCCAAGGCATTAATTGAGCTGAATCGTCCTTTACAGCCATCAATGGGACAAGGGATGAGTAAATCGTGTCGCTTGAAGTCACTAAGTTTTTGCCCAAGTTCATAAGCTTCAACTAATTTCTCAGTAGACTCCGACACATGACTCTCTGAACCATTGAACTTCAACACAACTAGGTCGAGTCCAGCCCAACCCGCAATGGATCTAAACATCTGTATTGCTAGATAAACGCCATCAGGGTCCTCCATGTTATAGGTTAATACTAGAACCAGTGTCTTGCCTGAGAGATTGTTTGGTCCATTTCCATCCAGTAATCCTTCGAGTCTATCTATGAATTTCTTCATCTGGGCATTGATATGCCACCAATAGATAGGGGTAGCAAATACGATTATATCAGCCTCGTTGAGCTTGGGATAGATCCAAGTCATATCATCGTCTATTACACAGCCGGGCTTACCCAGCTTCAGGCAGCTCCAGCAGCCCCTACAGAACTTGATATTCAAGTCTGGTAGATACAACTCTGTTATATCCGCGTCTGAGTTCTCATGTAATCCACGCATCAATTCTCTTGCTAGGGTTACCGAGTTTCCGTCTCTCTTTGGGCTCGCCTCGACTGTTACAGCCTTCATTGATTTCTGAGGGCATTGTTATTGATAAAAAGGCTTCTCGGAATGAAATATGGAAAAGTGTTACCCCGGGGGGACAATCATATACTTCTGGAAGAGTCCAACATACTCATCCAAAGAGACGCTATCCCTGTCAATGAGGTTAGACAACTCCTTCAGTAGCTGGTGGTGCCGCTTCTCCTCTTCCACCCAGTAGTTGATAAACGTCTTGACCCTGTCATCTTTAACCATAGCATCAATCTCCCCCAGCATCTCGATCATATTCTGCTCAACCCTTACATGCTGCTTGATATTCTGGTGAAGATTCACAGCAGCCCCCATATCCACATCCATCATCATAGGAGCCTCCCCCGCCCCAACATCAATCAAAGCCTGTGCTATGGCAGCGTGCTTCTTACTATCTTGGATAATTGCTTCAATGATTACCCGTGCCATGGGCTGCTTCAGATCCTTGATGGACTCACTTAACACCTCAACGTGGCTCAGTTCCAGCTTCTTCTGCTCTTTCAGTAAATCAATAACATCTGACATCTAGAACACAGTATTTCCTAGGTTTCGGGTAGATATAATGCTTCAGCGTCAAACCCCGGTGTGATCCGTGTCATCATAGCCACCCAGATATCCATAATGATTATCCCCCAAGCCTCAGCCACCGCTATCGAGGACCAAGGAACCATCAAAGCAACCAAAGAGCCACCCAAACTAAGCACCAAGAAGATGACGCCCTCCCAACTCCACCTCGTACCCCAGTACAATGCGAGCCCCCAAGTAAGCACTGTGAGGGCTCCCTGCGTGAAGAACCACACCGAGACAAAGTAGTGGTTCTTGCTTCCCTCCGGGAATACACCAATCAATGTGAGGAATGCCCCTGTTATCATCATGAATCCGGCTCCGACAGAGCTGGTCTTGTTGAATGAAACATGAACCAGATAAAAACCATAGACTACAATCAACAAACCATTCAACATCATGCCATAGTTGAATATCCCTGGATCATTTGCCACCGGATTCCCCAAGTCACTTAAGGCATTCTCCGTGAAAACAAACCAAGGATTCCGGCTGATAGCAGCCAGAATAACCACCCAGCCACCTAGGAAGGCTACCAAACCAGTGTATCTCAGCTTATCAAGGTAATCTTGGGGCATCCTGCTCTATTTTACCCTCCTGAACTTCTGAATCCTGCTCCCTTCGAGGGTCTCACCCACATAGAGATCACCATGGCTATCGATACAAGCACAGTGTGGATTCATGAAGAGCCCAGGCTCCAGACTCTTCTCTCCACCCCAACGCGCCACAAGCTCACCCTCCGGGTTGAGTATGCTGAACCGTTGCTGTAGCTCAGTCACATAAACATAGCCATCCTTGTCCATGGTGATACTGCATGGCTGCTTGAAGCCACCCCATTCAGTGATATACTCCCCGAAAGATGTGAATATCTGTATCCTGTGATTCTGCCTATCAGCGATGAACACCCTTCCATCCGGTGCCACACATACATCGTGGCTGATATCAAACTCCCCAGGACCAGTACCATGGCTACCCCACGAGAATAAAAATTCTCCATCAGCAGAATACTTGTGAACCCGGGCATTCTCATAACCATCCGAGATGTAGATGTCTCCGTTGGGTGCTATGTCCACATCTGTTGGTCTGTTGAATGGCTCTCCATCTGCTCCCGGTACCCCCTTGGTGCCCCAAGTAAACAGAAGCCTGCCATCGAGAGTGTACTTGCAGACGGTATGCTCCCTGTAGTCCGCAATGTATGCGATATCTCCATCGATATGTAGTCCATGGGGTGCGGTCATCTCGCCCTCTCCCCAAGACTTGAGGAAGTTGCCTTCCCTGTCGAATATCACCACGGTGTGCTCGCCCCTATTCAGTACATAGACGTTATCACGATCATCTACTGCTACCCCGATAACGTGTCCAAAACTCCACTCCTTGGGTAGCCTGCCCCAGCCTTTTACCACCTCGAAGCCGATCTCATCTGATCCATAACGCATAGAATCCCTATTTCATCTGTGTCAGGATTATTTGATAAAACATTGCATTATCAGGCTGAGAGACATGCTTCACCATCAGTTATTTAGACTTGGCGTGTATCTCCTATCTTATGGTAAAAGAGACTACATGGAAATGGATAGATGAAAACCGCGAGGAGTTCATCAAAGTAAGTGACAAGATATGGGGGTACGCTGAGCTTGGGCTCGTTGAGACCAAGTCAAGCAAGCTGATAGCCGAGACCCTTGAGAAACACGGCTTCAATGTACAGCTTGGCGTAGCGGGTATGCCCACAGGGATACTGGCTACGTATGGTGAGGGGAAACCAGTCATCGGGTTGATGGGTGAATACGATGCGTTACCCGGGCTAAGCAACAAGGTTGTGCCCAGAAAGGAGCCACTCATCGAGGGAGCACCGGGTCATGGCTGTGGTCATAACATTCACGGCACCAGTGCATTAGCGGCGGCTATTTCCCTAAGATATACTATGGAGAAGGAGAAACTCAAGGGCACCATCAGGTTCTATGGTACTCCAGCCGAGGAGAACTATGGGGGCAAGGTCTATATGGTCACTGCTGGGCTCTTTGATGATGTTGATGCCTGTCTATCGCACCACCCCAGCATCTTTAATTACGCTGGGATGAGCAGCTGCACAGCCACCAATGACTATAAGTTTGAGTTCCACGGAAAGACTGCTCACGCTGCCGGTAGCCCAGAGCATGGTAGGAGCGCCTTGGATGCTGTCGAGTTGATGAATATCGGCGTCAATTATCTTCGTGAGCATGTGATTCAAGAGGCGAGGATTCATTATGTTATCGAGGCGGGCGGTGGACAGCCTAATGTTGTGCCCGATTACGCTCGATCATGGTACTACATCAGGGCACCTGAAAGGTCTCAACTCGCCCCCATAACCAAGCGTATACTGAAGATAGCAGAAGGCGCAGCTATGATGACTGATACAAGGCTTAACGCCATACACATGGGTGGGCTCTACAACCTCATACCCAATAAGGTCTTGGCAGACGCCATCACAGCCAACATGAAGATGATAGGTCCACCAAGCTACACCAAGGAGGAACTGGAGTTCGCCAAGCAGATAGACGCCACAGTAAACCGTGACGAAAAGATGGACTCACTGCGAGCAACCAAGCACCCTGAGTGGCAGCGTTTTGTCGATAAACTGATGGATACAGAGGTGCATGAGCCATGGGATGAGGGGATAACCGCCCCCGGTAGCACCGATGTGGCTGATGTAAGCTGGAAAACACCCACCCTAGAGTTCCAGACAGCAACCAATGTTCTCGGCACACCGGGTCATGACTGGCGATGGGTAGCATGCGGAGGCATGAGCATAGGGCACAAGAGCCTAGTTTTCGCTGCCAAGACCATGGCTGGTACAGCGTTAGACCTGTTAGCTTCTCCTGAGATGATCTCAGAGGCTAAGGCTGAGTTGAAGAAGCGTCTCGGTGACCAGAAATACGTGCCTGTGAAACCCAATGATGCGCCTCCACTGGAGATCGCTAGGGAAAAAGCAGAGCAGTTGAAGGGCAAACAATAGCCCTTTTTATTTTTCTGTCCCCAGTCAAGCCTCTCTTTTCCTCTTTAATCATTAAATAGTGCAACCTGATTCAATTAGTTGCAGAATTTAGGTTCTGCTGATGAGGCTGGCGCAAAATCGTGGTGGAACCAAACTCATCATTTTCACTTAACTAAGTCCAAAAACGGTAACAAACTCTCTTTTAGACCCTACCTAAATAAAAATAAAAGATGCAGCGGTGGCGGAGATTGGCCCAACGCGCCAGTCTTAGGGACTGGTTCCACCACGGATCGTGGGGTCAAATCCTACCCGCTGCGCCTACCTTTTTTAACACAACCATGCTATTGATAGTTTATGCTTAAGGATATAGCATGGAAATGGATTGATGAACACAAGGAAGAGTTCATCGAGGTAGCCGACAAGATATGGCAATACGCAGAACTAGGCTTAGTCGAGACCAAGTCAAGCAAGCTTATTGCCGAGAAACTCCGAGAACACGGATTCAACGTCAAACACGGCGTCTCAGGGATGCCCACAGCAATAGTAGCAGAGTGGGGCGGCGGGAAACCCGTAATAGGTTTCCAAGGAGAATACGACGCATTACCTGGTCTCAGTAACAAGTTGAAGCCTGAGCAGGACCCTCTGGTAAAGGGGGCTCCGGGTCATGGCTGTGGACACAATGTACATGGAGCAACCGCATTGACATGTGTAATTGGGTTACGGTATCTAATGGAGAAAGAGGGAATACCAGGGACCATCAAGTTCTACGGTACTCCAGCGGAGGAGAATTATGCTGGTAAGGTCTGGATGGCTCGTGACGGGTATTATGATGGATTGGATGCATGTCTGAGCCACCACCCAAGCAGCATGAACACTGCAGGTCTCAAGAGCAGTACAGCGGTTAATGGTGTCAAGTTTATTTACCGTGGTAAGACGGCTCATGCGGCTGGTAACCCTGAGATGGGTAGGAGTGCTTTGGATGCCATTGAGTTGATGAATATTGGTGTCAATTATCTGCGTGAGCATGTTATCAGTGACGCTCGTATTCACTATGTTATTGAGGAAGGCGGAGGACAGCCCAACGTTGTACCCGACTATGCTCGCTCATGGTACTACATCAGAGCACCAGAACGCAACCAACTGAACCCAATCTATGAAAGAATAGTAAAGATCGCCAAGGGAGCAGCCCTGATGACCGAGACAGAGCTAGAGATACAGTTCATAGATGCACTCTACAATATTATACCCAACAAGGTCATCGCTGAGCTTGTGGTCAAGAACATGAGGGAGATAGGTACCCCTGTCTGGAGCGATGAAGAGCTAGAGTTCGCCAAGAAGATCGCAGGCAACTTCAGCAAGGACGCCAAGATGGATATGCTCAACAGAAACAAGATCCCAGACGCAGAAAAGTATCGTGATGTGGACCTAATGACCGATATCTTGGACCCAATGGGCGAGGGCGAGACCAGTCCAGGCAGCAGCGACGTAGGAGACATATCATGGATCACCCCAACGGTTGAGTTCGGAACCTCCTGTAATGTATTGGGGGCTCCTGGGCATAGCTGGGCTTTCGTAGCCTGCGCAGGGTCAACCATTGGTCACAAGAGCCTCGTATTCGCGGCAAAGACTATGGCTGGGGCTGCATTGGAGCTTTTAACAGACGAAGCGCTAAGGCAGAAGGCTAAGGAGGAGCATCTCGAACGCCTCAAGGGACGAACCTACAAGACTCCTCTTCCTGAGGGGTCTGAGGTTCCTCTGGCTGTCGCTGAGGAGAACTGGGAGAAGACTCCCAAACAATAACCCTCTATTATTTCCAGACTTTTTTCACTAACTCGAAACCATTCTGACCTATGATTTTCTGTATCTCTGCGTCGCTGTACCCGTGTTTTATCATCCATCTGCAGACGTTTTGGAGGCACTCGCTGGGGTTCTCCATCCCCCTGACATATTTGAGTTCCTTGAGTTGCTCAACGTTCATGTCGATGCCGAGGAACTTACTCTCACCCGCCTTACCCGGTCTCGAATAGTGACCTAGCCCTAGTTTGCTATTGCGCTCCATGTTAGTCAAGTATAGTCCAACATGGTCACCGTAGTTGGTGTCTGGTCCGCAGCCCACGTGATCGACTCCAATAAGCTCAATACAGTGCTCAATATGCTCCATGTAGCTATCGATGCTATGGAAAGGATGCTTCTCAGTAATCGTCAGGTTAGGCGCTGCTTCTATCGCCATCACCCCATCCTTATCGCCTAGTGCCTGAATCACCTCGTCGGGAAACATCCTCGTAGTTGGTGTCAGAGTTCTGGTTCCCGCGTGGCTCACCACTATGGGGTCTTTGCTCAGTTCAATGGTCTCTAGGGCTGTCTGATCGCTGGTGTGACTTACATCAACGAGGAACCCCAGCTTGTTCATCCTCACCAATGCATCATAGCCAAAGTCAGTTAATCCCCCATCCAGATGTTCCTTGAGTCCGCTACCCAGCATATTGGACTCGCTGTAGTTGACGCCAATGCTTCTGACACCCAAACCATAGAGTACGTCGAGCCTGTCTACCTCGTTCTCGATACAGCTAGCTGACTCAAGTACTGCTACCCATGCCACCTTGCCAAGCTTATGAGCAGAGTCAATGTCCTTAGCTCGTTTACAGTGGATGAGAAAGTCTTGGTGTGCTATGTCACATAGCCTCATACCTAGGTCATGTATGGTGCTGTTCCAGTCCCACCCATGCTTGGTGTTGATAAAACTCGAACCATCCATCATGTTGTCGAAGACACAGTCCAAGCCACTCATGGCGAGAGCCTCATACGCAATAAAGTTCCTGCCCTCCTTGTCCAGTTCCCTTATCTCGTAGGGATCTGCGGGGCTGATGTCTGGGTGGGCGTGGAGGTCTATGACTATTGATTTGGTCATTATTTCCTCGAATCTTTCCTCCTCTGTTTTGCTGAGGGGCACGGGTTCCCACCACTCATCAATCACAGCCTTTCGTAGCTTGAATTCCCTGTAGTCTCTTCCCGGTTCAAGGTACTGGTATGCCTTGTATCCATCATACTGCTTGTTTCTTCCCATCTCAATCATTTGAAAATCATCAAATGCATATTTAACAAGACTCTTTTATACGCCAACAACCAAGGGTTTCTGGATTCTTATGCCAGACGTAAAGATAACAGTAGTAGCAAAGTTGCAACCCGGCGAGATTTTCGAAGAACTAGCAGCAAAAGACACTAACCCAATCTGTGACGCAGTCGAGATGGGAAAGACCTACCTCAGCCAAGGCTTACAGATGCCAGAAGGCTTCTGTTCATGGGCATGGGCAGACATCCAGAGAGACGTAGCTCATCTAGCACTGGGCGGAGACTTCAAATGGATAAATAAACCCGGAAGCATGGTTAGCTGCTGCACCGATGGGCTCAGACCCGTAGTCTTTAAACTCGAAAGGGTAGAATAAACAAACCTTGGGGGATGGGAGCGGGAAACCCGTACCCTTTTCCTCTAACCCCCTCTATTTTCTTCTTCTTATTCCTGATCATTATAAAAAACTAGTAGAGTAAATGAATGTTTGTTACAAAAAGTGGGGGTATTAGGGGATCGCAGGGGGTGCCTGTGGGGGCAGATTCTTCACGAATCTTTCTAGCCTCTTACAGACTTCCTCTAGGTCCTCAACTGGTCTGACGAGTGCGAACCTAATGTGTCCCTCGCCTGCTTCACCGTAACCTGAGCCTGTGGCGCAGCGAACCTTCTCCTGAATGAAAAACTCCTTCATGAATTTCGCGCTTGGTAATCCGAAGCTGCTGATATTTGGGAACAGGTAGAACGCGCCTTCGGGTTTGGCGCATTTGATGCCATCGATCTCGTTAAGCCTCTTGGTCATGTAGTCGATGCGTTTCTTGTACTCTTTCCTCATGTCAGCGACAAAGTCCCATCCTTGATCTAGTGCTTTGATGGCTGCCTTCTGGAAAGGCACAGGAACGCTGCAAATACCTACAGGTACAGCGGATACCAGCTTCATAAGCTCTGGACCAGCAATAATGTAACCAGCTCGACAACCTGTCCATGCGAAGGTCTTACTGAAGCTCATAAGCACCAAAGTCCTCTCCCACATGCCGGGTAGATCAATGATGGTGTTGTGCTTCTTATCCCCCCAGACGAACTCGGTGTAAATCTCGTCGCTGATGACTAAGATGTCATGTTTTACGGCGAGTTTTGCGAGTTGTTCAAGCTCTGCTTTTGTCCAGACAGTACCAGTCGGGTTGTCAGGTGTACAGAACAGGATAGCTTTGGTCTTGGGGGTGATGGCTGCCTCGATGTTAGCAAAGTCAGGTCTAAATATACCGTTCTTGTCTTTGGTCTGTCTTGCTCTGGTCATCTTGGCACCGAAATAAGCGATTGGCGCGTTGTACCCAGTGTAAGCTGGGTCGAGAACCAGCAGCTCGTCACCGGGGTCAAGAATAGCAGCGAAAGCCTGGAAGATGGCTTGGCTTCCTCCGCTTGTGATTAAGACCTGGGTCTTTGGATCTATATCGACTCCGTACTTTTTGTAGTACTTTGCGATGGCTTCTTTAAAGTCGGGCTCGCCTGTGAAGCTGTAGTGGGTGTGTCCTGCCACCATGGCGTCGTAGACTGCCTTGTTTATGAACTCGGGTTGGTTGAAGTTAGGGTCGCCTGCACCGAGGTTGATCATTCCCTCGATGGGTCCTACAGATGCTCGGGTGCTGCTGCCAGCCCTGCTCATCAGTGCGGCGACTTCTTTCTTCGCGTATTTTTCTACTCCCATTTTGATCACGAATCTCATAAGCTACTCAAGCAGTGTATAAAACGTCTTCGATCATACGATAATAACGAAAAAGTTGGGAAAAAAACGTATAAAATGGTTGGAAAAAGCTAGCCTATCAGGGCGTTGAACAGCAGCTTGAAGGTTGCTTCGGGTTGGGCCCTCATCTGAGGCTGGAAACCATAAAGCACCACACGTCCCTTGCCCTTCTTTGCCTCGACCACTGCTGCCTTGTAGCTCAAATATTCCTCACCGGTTAGCCAACCGCTCTCCATAATATGTTTCTCAGGGTAACTCAAAACCACTTTATAGTCCTCGTTGTTGACACGTGGCTTGATAGTGAAGGCTGGGTGGTGCCTGAATATTATCAATAGGTCTTCTTGTAGCCCCCACGCAAGCGGATGGTCCATGTTCACATCCACATGCAGCGTACTGCCTGGGCAGACAAAGTCGGTGTTCTTCACATCCTTGAGTACATTCTTGACCGGTAACTCCAGCTCCTCGATAGCAAAGTTACTGCTATCACCGAAACAAAGAAGCGTACCTCCGGCCTCAACAAACTCCTTCAGCTTCTCCACGCCCTCCTTGCCGAATCCACTTCTATACTCCTCAGGGTAATGGGGCATAGTGAATCCGCCTCCCCATCGTCTCTCATAATAGTCCTCGATGTTCTCACCGAGAAGAATCTCCTTGGCGTCACTTGGGAGTATTATTACATCGTATTTGGATGCGAGTCTTCCACGTTTGATGTCCTTATCCATTAAGGTCTTGTACCTGTATCTGTACTGCTCAAGAAGCCACCTAGTCCAGCCTTCATCGGCGTTTCCACCATAGTATCTCTGATAGATCCCGATTTTTTTCATCTTGACGGGCTTGGATTTTAACGCTGGGGGCGCAGTGGTGAAGACGATATGACAACGTTTACTGACCTTGTTTAGCTCTTTCTCAACGCCATCTGCCTTAGGAATATAGAAGCTGCCGGCTGGGAACACCTTTTCCTCGTCTACAACTGGTTCCAAGACCCTATGCACTACAATGCCTTTTCTAAGAAGCCTGTTTACTCCCAAGAAACCATCATTGATTGTCCCATCCAGTAGCCAACCATTGGGGGCATTCTCGGCAACATCTCCTCTCGGGAATCTGATGCTTGATAATGTCTCGAATATTCCATCGAAAGGCTTCTCTACCTCATGCACTCTGACACCCATGAACTCGCCTATTGTATAGGTTGAGAGATCATAGGGCACCACTGGCGTACCATCAGGGTATTTACTGAAGGCTCCGAGATGGTAGAAGGTTCTTTTCAGTAAGCTTACAATGTATGGTCTGCAGTGCTGTGCCGCAAATACAACATAGGTTCCCCTTGGATAGACTACTCCATCTGCTGTGAATTCTCGTTGGCTTCGGTTTATCTCTACTCCCATGTTCATTATTATCTGGAGGAGCTTGTATTGGACCAGTTCATCATGTTGGTCGGGTTTAATAACAAAGGCAAAAGGAGGTTCCTCTTCTCCCTTCTTAATGGCGTTACTGGCTTTCTGATACATGTTTCTAAGTATCATTGGTTTAAATGCTGTCGCTGCCTCCAAGGTCCCATAGGCGCTTATCTTCTGCTGCTCAACGATATCCCTGAGTCTCCACCAGCCCCCCATCCATGGGTGTGGGAATCCCATCTGAGTACGGTATTCGGGTCTGCCCCGCCTGCTTCCTCGTAGTTGATGATAGTGGATATAGAGGGGTGTGGCTAGTTTAGCGCTGGCTGACTCTGTGAGCATTCCACAGATGTTGTGCCAGCATGGTACATAGTTGAATGTAGGCATGAACTCTCCAGGGTAGGTCGCCATGGACTCGATGCCATGTTTTCCATCCCGTTCCAGCATGACGTGGGTTATTCCCCCGTAAAGTTCCTGCTCTGTCCAGACAAGAGGATCAACCTTATCATCAATAGGGTTCGCGAAGGGTGCGATGTAGAACCTTGCTCCATAGCTGCCCATGTGGTGGAAGTCTATGTAAGCTTGAGGACTCCAGTCGAGATACATGGTCTTGGAGACCATCTGGCTTTCAACCATGTTGTTGTGGATGGCGTCCCTGTTGTTATCGTGACCAGTGTATTTGTGGTATAGCCATGGCGGGCTACAGCCCTCATATTCTGTGCCTAAATATCGTTCATAGAATTCTGTGACCATGATCTGTCCATCTGGGTTAAAGCACGGAAACATCAACAGAACAGTGTTATCCAGTATCTGTTTGTTCTCGGGTAAACTGATGAGCTCCCATGCAAGCTCTGGAGCCATCTGTGTGCCCCCTACCTCTGTTGCGTGTATACTCATGCTCATGGAGATTACTGCAGTCCCGTTCTCGATTATCTCTTTGATCTCTTCCTCGGAGACACCTTTGGGGTGGGCTAGCTTCCAACTCTGTATTCTTATCTCATCTAGCCTCGACATGTTCTCCTCTGAGGTGATTACAGCCAAGAGGAATGGGTTTCCTTCAGTGCTTTTTCCCAGTTCCTCTACTCTGATAAATGGTGATTTATCTAGTTCCCAAAAATATTCTACAATCCTGTTCCAGTGAGCCAGTTTACGGTCGGCTCCTAGCTGGTGACCGAAAAATTCCTCTGGCTTTGGTATAATATGTGACATTAAAAGAAATATCACCAAATAGCTATAAAAAATCATGGATCGCGTTATCGTAACCCGGAAAAAAGTTTGGGTTTTTTGGGAAAAACCCTAAAATCGCTTATTTTGGTTTTCTGATGGTGTTATATCTATCTAAAACGTATTTTGTTTGATATTTATGCCTCTGCGTCCGGTTAAGCCGCGAGATTTAAGGAAATTCACTTTCATTTCAGACCCCCAGATGAGCCCTGATGGCTCAAAGGTAGCATATGTTCATACTACACTAGACTATGAAGAGAACGATTATGTGAAGCATATCTGGCTTCACGATGTTGTGACTGGTAGCGACAGTCAGTTCACCTTTGGGTCTGGTAAGGATAGTTATCCGCGTTGGAGTCCCTCTGGCACCAAGCTATTGTTCTTGTCTAGTGGGCGTGAGCCTGAATCCAAGAATGAGTTATACGTAATCAATGTCTCTGGTGGAGAAGCAAAGAAAGTCGCCTCACTTGAGACGGGTGTTTCTAATCCCATTTGGAGCCCAGATGAGAAGACTGTTTTATTCAGTAGTAGGGTCTGGGAGCCTGAGAAGCCTGATACTGATGTTGTGGTGGTGAACCGTATCTGGTTCAAGCTCAACGGGGTTGGTATGTTTGCTGGGAAACGAGTTCACTTGTTCACAGTGAAGTCAACTGGTGGAAAGCCCAAGCAGGTGACCAAGGGTGAGTTTGATGTGGGCGCATATACTTGGAGCCCAGACAGCAAAGAAATCGCATACGTCACGAACAAGTCACCAGAACAAGATCGAACTCACATCAGGGACATCTATGTAATACCCGCCAAGAGTGGAGAAGCAACAAAGATCACAGATAGCATTCACGAGATAAGCAGCATATCATGGTCCAAGCATGGGATAGCATACTTTGGGAGTGATTTCCATAATCGAGGCTCCACAAACACCGATATCTGGGTGATGAAGCCCAATGAGGAGCCAGTAAACATCACAAAAGAATTCGACAGGAGCCTTGAACGTGGCATTGGGAGCGATCTAAGGATTAGCACACCATCTCCTGCTCCGGTCTGGAGCCCAGAAGGTGACGAGATATACTTCAAGACCGGCGAGGTCTCCCACAGCAATATCTACAAGGTAAACACAGGCTCAAAACAGGTTACCAAACTCACTGAGGGGGTTACAGTTGATGGGTTTAGCTATTCGGCTGATTTCAAACATGTTGCCTATAACGCTATGACGGCTGCTGAGCCCTGTGAATTGTATGTTGATGGAAAGAAGGTGACAAAGTTCAACGCCAAGCACTTGAAAAACCTACACTTGAGCACCCCAGAACAGTATACTTGGGTGAACGAGTTAGGCGAGTCCATTGAGGGCTGGGTCATGAAACCAGTAGGCTTTAATGAAGACGAGAAATACCCAACGATTTTACAGATCCATGGGGGTCCACTTGGTATCTATGGTGAAGGTATCTATCAGGAGTTCCAGTTGATGACCTCAGATGGCTATGTGGTTATCTATACCAATCCACGGGGTAGCGGTGGCTATGGCGAGGATTATGCTTCCACGTTGAATGGTAGGCATGGTACTGTGGATTACAGGGATGTGATAGATTTCACAGAGGATGCTATTGAGAGGTTTAGCTTCATTGACGCTGATCGTCTTGGTGTTACTGGTGGTAGCTATGGTGGTTATCTGACTAACTGGATTATCACCCAGACTGACATGTTTAAGGCGGCTGTAGCCTGTAGAAGCACATGTAACCGGTACAGCCATCACGGGTATAGTGACTTCGGGTTCAAGCACGGTGAATCCGGTAACATGGGGTATCCTTGGAGAGACGAGGACAAGCTTCTCTCCCAGAGCCCATTGCGGTATGCCGAGAACGTGAAGACGCCTACCCTGTTCATCCATAGCGAGAACGATCTCCGGTGCCCCATCCAGCAGGGTGAGGAGTTCTTCGTTGCATTGATGGAACTGGGAGTAGATACTGAGCTAGTTCGGTTCCCAGATGAGACCCATGAGCTAAGCCGGAGCGGTAAGCCCAAGCACAGGGAGGAACGGTTCCAGCATATCCTCAGATGGTTCGATAAATACCTCAAAGTGGCTTAGCGTATTCCAATATTTTTTAATCCATAACACATCCTTGAATGCGAACACCGTTGATTCTCCTCGACCCTACAAGATGTCAAGGATGCCGTATCTGTGAAGCCGCCTGCGGTTTCCACCACACAGATCATAAAGCATTCGATCCAAAGAAATCCAGCACTCACATCAGCCGTGATAACGACACCGCTGTAATCACCATGACCATCGATAGCACATGTGATCATTGTGCTGGTGAGGAGACACCGCTCTGTGTAAAATACTGCGCCTATGGCGCGAGGGGGATAAAGAGATGAAACCCCATGGATACGGGGGTAAAGTCCTCAGAGTAGACCTCACAAACGGGCGGCTAACCGAGGAGCCAACTGAGAAATATCTTGACTGGGTCGGCGGCAGAGGCATCAACGAGTGGATACTATTCAATGAGCTGCCTGTTGAGGCTAAGCCCCTTGAGCCCGAGAACATATTCACTATAGGCGTCGGTCCATTGGTGGGCACTCTCTCACCCTTCTGCAGCAGGGTAAGCATAGACACCAAGAACGCTTTCACATATGGAGTGGGCTCAGCCAACTGTGGGGGACACTTTGGGGCTGAGATGAAGTACGCAGGCTACGATAACCTAGTTTTCACCGGAAAATCCCCCAAGCCTGTCTATCTTTGGCTTAATGATGGGGAGGCTGAACTCAGGGATGCAGGGACTCTCTGGGGAAAGACAACATGGGATACCGAGAAAACCATCAGAGAGCAGGAGCGGGATAATGAGGTAAGGGTTATTGGCATTGGACCCGCTGGAGAACACCTTGTACGATCCGCTTGCGTAATCTCAGATAGAGCCAAGGCAGCAGGTGGGAGCGGTGTAGGAGCCGTCATGGGGTCCAAGAACCTCAAGGCAGTTGCAGCAAGAGGCTCTCTACCTATAACAGTAGCAGAGCCTGAGCGATTCATAACGTCAGTGGACAGGGCAAGAGCCAAGATAGAGACCTTCCCCAAGGCAAAGCTCTACCGCAAAGATGGCTACTATGGTGTCGAGAGCTATTATGGTAGTCCTGCTTGGGAGGCTGGTTTCAGGCCAGTAAGGAATGGGCAGGATGATTACTGGGAGCCTGAGAAGATCAAGAAAGTAGCTGGGGACACCATCAAGCCTTACAGGGAGAAGATTCTTGCCTGTTATGGATGCCCGGTAGGCTGTATGCCTTGGATGAACATACCCGATGGACCATTCAAAGTAAAGGGAGAGGGTTGGTGGAACAATAGCAGCAACAGTTTCTGCACAAGAGTGGACTGTACTAACCCTGAGGCAGCTATCAAGGCTCATCTCTTGACCAATCAATTGGGGCTTGACGGGGATAATGCCTCTGTGGTGATCGCTTGGGCTTTCGAGGCTTATGAGAAGGGGTTACTCACTGTTGATGATACAGATGGCTTGGAGCTTGAATGGGGCAACCATGACGCTGTGCTAGAGCTTTTGGAGAAAATTGCATACAGGGATGGCTTCGGCGACTTCTTGGCTGATGGGGTTAAGATTGCCTCTGAGAAGCTTGGGGGCGGCTCAGATGAGTACGCGATTCACATCAAGGGACAGGACAGTGTTGATGGAATACGGATCAGCAAGGGCTGGGGATTTGGAGTAGTGACCAGTCCATCGGCAGGTAGGCACCTCAGGGGAGCCCTCCACAGCTTCAGCCCAGACAAGTTCCTCTCATGGGAAAATGTGCCTTACCGGGTTCATATGCAGGAGCAGTTCAAGGGCATACTGGACATGACAGGTACCTGTCTCTACAATAACGGGTTGCTTAGCTGGGAGACCGAGGTCACCGCCAAGTCAGCAGAGTATATCTCAGAACTCGCCAGCGCCCTTACGGGTTTGGACCTTGGTTATGAACGGTTTACATGGATTGGGAAACGGCTTCACAATATCGAGAAAGCCATGAACACCATCCACGGAGGATTCACAAGGAAAGACGATTACCCACCCAAGCGATACTGGGAGGAGCCTGTAAAGTCGGGTCCATACAAGGGTGAACACTTGGATCACAAGATTTGGGATGAGTCTCTGAACGAATACTACAGGCTACATGGCTGGGACCCAAAGACAGGGCAGCAGACCAGAGAAAGCTTGGAGTCACTGGACTTAGAGATGGTCGCTGATCGTCTCATGGCTGCTGGTTTACTCAAATAATTTTTACATCCAGCGTACAATTCATCCATTATGGCAAAACGTAAGTTAGTGGTCAAGGACCTAAGGGAGTTCAAATTCGTATCTGATCCCCAGATCAACCCGGATGGAACAAAGACCGCCTTTGTATTAAGCGAGATAGACTATAAAGAGGACAAGTACCATCGACACATCTGGCTAGCGGAGACCGAAACCGGAAAACTCACTCAATTCACACATGGACCGGGCTCGGATACCTATCCTAATTGGAGCCCCGACGGGAGAAAACTACTATTTTTGAGCAATGGGAGACAGACAGACACCAAGACTCAGCTTTATATTATCAATCTGGGTGGTGGTGAAGCCCAGCTTGTGGCTGATATGGAGAAGGGTGTGTCTAATCCACGTTGGAGTCCTGATGGGAAGAGTATTCTTTTCACTAGTAGGGTCTGGACAGATGAGAAGAAAGACACTGATGTGAAGCATATCACGCGTATCAGGTACAAGTTCAACAACATGGGCTTCTTTGAGGGCACAAGGGTCCACTTGTTCACCGTGAAACCGGGTGGTAAACCCAAGCAACTCACTGAGGGTGAATATGATGTTATTGATCCCAAGTGGAGCACTGATGGAAAACATATTACTTTTATCACAAACATGGAGCCCGATCAAGACACCAGCAGGGTAACAGACCTATACAGCATCCCACCCAAAGGCGGAGAACCTGTGAAGCTCACAGACACAACATATTCGATAGTCAACCATAACCACAGCCCAGTCAGCGAGACCATTGCCTTCATAGGGCACCATCAACCCCACGAATTAGCTGTAGACAATGATCTCTACACGATGCAGATAGGAAAGAAACCAAAACTACTGACTGGAGGCTTCAACAGGAGCCTATTGCAGGGGGTTGGCAGCGATCTCAGGGTCTCCACGTCAAGTGATGGACCGGTCTGGAGCAGTGAGGGCAAATTCATCTATTTCAACACAGCTGACACCCCATACTGCAACCTCTACAGGATAAATACATCAAACAAGAAACTGGAGACCTTAGTCACCGGTAAGACAGTGGATGGTTTCACAGTAGCAGACAACGGTTTGATAGCGTTCAACGCCATGAATACCCTTGAACCATGCGAATTATACTTGCTGGATGATGGGGAAAGAAAACTAAGTAGCTTCAACAAGAAACTCCTAGAAAAAGTATCTCTCTCAGATTCAGAGCATTTCATATTCAAGAACAGGCTCGGACAGGAAATCGATGGATGGATAATGAAGCCCATCGACTGGAAGAAAAACCAGTCCTATCCATGTGTGCTTGAGATGCACGGTGGACCCAGGGGGGTCTACGGGGAGAGCATATTCTTGGAGTTCCAGCTGTTATGTGCTGAGGGTTATGCTGTTATCTACACCAATCCAAGGGGCTCAGCAGGCTACGATGAAGCATACACTCAGGGCGTGATGCGCCACTATGGCGAGGTAGATTACGAGGATTTCATGGACTTCACTGACGAGGCTTTAAAACAGTATTCTTGGATTGATGGGAATCGCTTGGGCTTGACTGGTGGAAGCTATGGAGGCTATACCACTAACTGGATCATAGGGCAAACAGACAGGTACAAGGCAGCCGTAACCTGCAGGAGCATATGCAACTGGGTAAGCAAATTCGGAGTAAGCGACATTGGCTTCATGCAGCCAGAATCTATCAGCGGAGCCAAGACCTACTGGGGCGAAGAATTGGTAGAGCAGATGAAACACAGCCCCCTCTACTACGCTGGAAATGTAAAAACACCATGCCTAATCATACACAGCGAACAGGACTACCGGTGCCCAATGGCTGAGGGAGAACAATGGTTCACAGCCCTCAAGCTCAACAATGTACCAACAGAGTTAATCAGGTTCCCAAACGAGAACCATGAACTAAGCCGTGGCGGAAAACCCAAACACAGAGAAGAACGCCTTGAACACATCCTACGATGGTTCAAAGAATATCTCTAATCCCTCATCTATTCATGAAAATTCACCTGAAAACTCATACCTTTTATCGCGGCATTTCCAAGCCATAGTATGTCTATCTCCTTTCCTTGTAAACAATGTGCCAAATGCTGTAGCCTGCTTGAGATGGAAGATTGGGTAGGCATCTCGTTATTTCCTTGGGAGAAACACCTTTTCCCAGAAAACCAAATCATCCCAAGTCTCGGACTAGGCGACCATCCAGATGATCCAAAATTCAAGACCATCCTCTACACCTACAACGCCTCAGGCTGCACATATTTAACCGAAAAACAATGCACCATCCACGACCAGAGACCCCTAGTCTGCAGAAGCTACCCCTTCAGAGTAAAAAGACAAGGCGACAAAAACATCTTTGTAACAGCCCCCGAATGCACCGCGGTCCAAGACTGGCCCCCAAAGAAGACCATCCAGCAACGCTACATCGAGATGGATGCAGCAGAACTCATAGGAGATCACCTCAGTAGATTCTACAAGGCAACTGAGCCAAGATGGCGATACAAACAGGGTCAGGGCTGGACACTAATAGGAAGAAATAAGACCCTCGACTGAATCAACCATACTTAGCCCGTAGACACTCGACGCGGCCACGAAGACGGACTTCGATGAGATGTTTACAAGCGATGAATCAGGGTTACC
>Ga0272441_10001619_pt1 | contig 47712 bp, 38 predicted proteins | sample SSMProp6N_FD_193582 | JGI IMG/M metagenome (GOLD analysis project Ga0272441, IMG submission 193582) | Marine sediment archaeal communities from Little Sippewissett salt marsh, Falmouth, MA, United States - SSM-Prop-6N | ecosystem: Environmental > Aquatic > Marine > Wetlands > Sediment ... | reverse complement strand
GCCTTACGCTTGTGGAGCACAGCGCTCACAAGTGTTAGGCTTAAACAATCCTGAGCTCAAGCGAGGGATTTCCATCATACTTTAGTTTTATGGAACGCAGTGGACATAAACCTTAGGCTTAAACAATCCCGACTTACTGCGAGGGATTTCCATCATACCTTAGTTTTATGGAACGCAGTGGACCTAAACCTTAGGCTTAAACAATCCCGAGTTACTGCGAGGGATTTCCATATTGAAATACTATTTGAAATGAGAAATTGTTACCCCCTTACGTAAGTTCGGGGGTGAGATTTCTTAACACTTACGTTCGCGAACAAAAGTTCGCTCCGTAAGTATAAAGAAATCTCAGAAAGGAGCCGCGCATGAAAAGATGTATAGGGGTTCACACCGGTGAAATCATGACAGGGAAGGGAGAAACGGTTCTTAAGTCCGACACGAATAATGCCTGCATGGTGATCGTTGCTTATGACCAAGAGCGAAAGATCGGCAGCCTTGCTCATGCTTTGTTTTATGAAAATGAGCAAAAGAGAAAAGCCCATTCTTCGCTTGTCAGGGATGCGAATCATGCCATCGATGAAATGATCAAAGAAATGACCCTGTTGGGGGCCGATAAAAATGGTATTGAAATTCGTCTGGTGACCGGAGAAAATGTCTCTCACCAACAGGGAGACCCGATTTATACCAAAAAGCTGAATTCCGCCATGGACGTGATCAAGGATAAACATCTCCGGGTCACCGATCACTCCGCGGTGGATGTGGGCAACAAACATGTTGTCTTTGATATCGAAACAGGAGAGTTGTCCTACAATTAATATATAGATAAATAGAAATGGATAGTAACGAAAGGTGTTGGGAATGGATGTAAAGCAAAAAAGAAATATTGCCCTTCTCGGGCATGCACATTGCGGAAAGACGTCTTTGGCCGAAAGCCTTCTTTTTGTCGCGGGGTCTGTTAACAGAAAAGGCGATGTCATGAAGGGTACCTCCGTCAGCGACTACAATGATGATGAAAGAGAGCGCAGCATATCCATCAATGCTTCGTTTCTCAATATCAGTTACAGCAGTCATCAGATTCAGATTATTGATACGCCCGGTTATGCCGATTTTGTGGGAGAGACGATCTCGGCTTTAAGGGCGGCCGATGGGGCCGTTGTCGTCATTGATGCGGCCAATGGGGTGGAAGTCGGGACCGAAGATGTCTGGCAGAGGCTGGAGAATCTGAAAATTCCCCGCATCGTTTTTATCAACAAGATCGAAAAGGACGGAGTGAGCCTCGAAGAAACATTGAAGGATATTCGAGAACAGCTTTCCTCCAAAGCGCAGGTCATCGATTTTCATTCATCGGATCTTGTGGAGGCGGTTGCCGAATCGGATGACGCCCTTCTTGAAAAATACCTCGAGTCCGGGGAACTCTCCCAGGACGAGGTCAAGGGAGCCTTAAGAAAAGCTGTCTTAGAATGCAAGATTTTCCCTGTTCTTCAAGGGACAGCTCTTCAGGATAAGGGAACCAAAGAATTATTGGATGCGATCGTCTCCTATATGCCTAACCCGACCGAACATATGCCCTTCAAGCTCTACGATCCGGAATCCGAGGAACAAAAAACAATTTCTCCGGGCGTGGACGGGCCGTTTGCAGGATTTATTTTTAAATCCATGTTTGATCCCCATTTAGGCAACATCTGCTTGATGCGGGTCGTCAGAGGCTCCATCGAAGGCAATGCCAATTGCTATAACTCTACCCAAAAATCAAAAGAGCATATTGGTTCTATTGCGATCTTGCAAGGGAAGGACCAGTCTAGCGTCGCAAAAGCTAACTGTGGAGATATTGTCGCTCTCTCAAAGTTAAAGAATACTTTTTCTTCCGACACGCTCTGTGACGACAAAGAAAGGGTTGTTTTTCCAAGAGTGGCTTATCCGGATCCTTCGATTTCTGCCAGTATCAAGCCAAAGACACGTGCGGATGAAGAAAAGATTACCTCCAGTCTGCACAAACTCTGTGAAGAGGACAGGACATTTAAAATGAGCAGAAATGCCGAGACAAAGGAATTGATCATCTCGGGGGTGGGCGATCTTCATTTGAAAGTCATGATCGAAAGAATGAAGGCCCGTTACAATGTTGAGGTCGATCTTGGACGGCCCAAGGTGACTTATCGGGAGACGATCACAAAAACGGCCGCAGCCCGTTATAAACATAAAAAACAATCCGGCGGCCGCGGCCAATATGGGGACGTGGAGCTGGAAGTATCTCCCTGCCCCATGGAAGGAGAGGAGCAGTACGTTTTTGAAAGCAAGATTTTCGGAGGGGCGATCCCTAGAAATTATATTCCGTCTGTTGAAAAAGGTGCTAAAAAAACCATCAAAGAGGGCGTCCTGGCGGGGTACCCGATTTATAATATTAAGGTGGTATGCATTGATGGTTCCTATCATGATGTCGATTCATCCGATATGGCCTTTCAAATTGCAGCAGCCATGGCGATGAAGGAGGCCTTTAAAAAAGCAGGGCCCGTTCTTCTTGAGCCCATCATGGAAGTGGCGATTACGGTTTCCGGGGATTTCATCGGGCAAATCTCAGGGGACCTGAGTTCTCGTCGGGGAAGAATCCTGGGGACCGAGGCCAAAGGAAAAAAGGATGTGGTCAAGGCCAATGTTCCTTTAAGCGAGATGTTTTCTTATGCAAGCGATCTGCGTTCCATGACAGGAGGGCGGGGTTCCTATGCCATGAAATTTGCCCATTACGAACAGGCCCCTTCCAAGATTGCCGAAAAAGTCATTGCCGAAAGCCAGGCAGCCGCAGCTTCTGCATAAGGGTTTGCGGGCCTTTTAATCATACCAAACCGGGCTGATCATCCAGCCCGGTTTTTTTGTATTAAAGAGAAAAAATGTGAAAAATGCTTTGATTTGACTTTTTTTCGCCGCTATAATTAAAATATAATTATAAATAAACTCCTATAATATATATATGAAGAAACCACTATTCATTTCCTGCTTCCTTCTATGTTCCTTAGCCTTGTCTGTGCCAAGTGCTGCCTCTGCTGCCTCTCAAGCATCCCGCGAAACGATTATTAACAAAGAGCTGGATTGTGTTTCCCGGAAGCTCAAAAATAGCCCCCAAATTGACTGGGCCGATGTTTGCTTGACCCATGAGGAAACAACAAGAAAAAGGGCGGTGGTTTTATTGAAGGAAGACGGGAGCGTCATTATCCAGAAAGAAAAGATGGATGTCCCTGAAGAAGAGGGCGCCCTGGAATCAGAAGAGGAAGGGGCGGAATCTTACCAGGGGCATCTTGATGCCCTGCATAAAGCGCATTCCCGCTTGGACAAGGGCAGGACTTTTGAGGAAATCAAAGAAGAACACCTTGAGCAAAACGGGATGGATCTGGAAGAGATGCACAAAGACCACAGCAAGCTGGGCAGGGATAGAGACTTTGAAGATCTGGCGGAAGAGAATGTACAGGCGAATGTCGACCTTGACCAAATGCGCCGTGATCATATAAAAATAACAGGAGACCCGGCTTTGCCGGAATTGCGCCAGGGAGACGAAACCAAAGACGAATCCTTGGCCGAGAGCTATATCGAAGGTGACGATCTATCGGAGATGGAACAATCCCTCATGCCGGCCATTTATGAGTTTTTTGATGCGGGCAGCCCCAAGACAAAATTTGAGATCTCGCCGCAGGCTTTTTACAGCACGTATCGAGAACCCGGATTTATGCGGCAGGAAGCGCTGATGTATGGGCTGGGGGCCTCCTATACATACAAAACAAGACAGAACTCGCCCGTTCATTCCTTCAGGGATTTTTTTCTGGGAAACAATTCTATCAATATTTACAGGATAGAGCTCCTGGGGGCCTATGGGAAATTTGATTATGAGTCCGAAGGCACAGGCGTGGACAATGGCATTCCTAATTATTTGGCTGAGGGGCGCGGCCTTTTGGGTTATGAATTCCCGACGAGATACCTTGTGATCATGCCTTTTGGAGGCGTTTGGTATCGTTATCTGCTGGACGATGGCGGGGGGCGTATCACGACGACAGGCCATTGGGGATACGACAGGGAGTCTCAGTATCTCTATGCGCCGGTAGGCTTCTCGTTTCAAAAGGAATTCTTCAAGGGCTGGCATGCCCATCTTATTTTGGAATATGATGTCTTCATCGACGGGACGCAGAAAAGCCACCTGGAAGATGGCGGGACCGGATTGGATACCCTCGAAAATGATCAGGCCCAGGGCTATGGCCTGAGGGGGTCTTTAAAGATATTTAAAAGAAGCAGCAAGATAGATTTCATCTTTGAACCCTTTGTGCGCTATTGGGATATCGAAGACTCCGAGGCATCTGTGGTTTCCGCCGGGGGTTCTGTCCTGCCTTTAGCTGGCATTGAACCGGCAAATAATACAACAGAATATGGAGTTAAGATAAGTATTCGATATTAGTCTGTGGTCAAAATTTGTGGGCAACAACCTCTTTTATCCGCCTGCGCAGAAGACCACGGGCTTGCCCGTGGATGAATGCGAAATAGGCAACCCGTCTGCTACGGCGGATGTTCACTCTTGTCTGGAAAAGGCGGATAGATATTCTGCGAAGCTCCCTCCGACTGGCTCTGTGGCGGATGGAGCGAAGCAGAATTATTTAGAAGGGACCACGGCTTTAGCCGTGGGGCTCCATCCTCACTGATTGAAGCATCCTTTATATGACAAAAATGACTTATATTAAAAAAATCGCATCCGAGTTGAAATTGCCGCCCAAGGGCGTCGAGGCGGCTATCGAACTTCTTGACGGGGGAGCCACGATTCCCTTTATCGCGCGCTATCGAAAAGAGGCCACAGGATCTCTGGATGAAGTGGCGATAACCGCTATACGTAATCGTATCAATCAACTTCGGGAGTTGGATAAGCGCCGTACGACCGTTTTGGATTCTATCGAAAAACAAGGCAAGCTCACCGACGAGCTGAAAGAAAAAATTTTAGCGGCCGAGACGATGAGTGTCTTGGAGGATATTTATCTTCCCTATAAGCCCAAGAGGCGCACACGGGCCACCAAGGCCAAAGAAAAAGGGCTGGAGCCGCTGGCGGAGATTTTATGGAGGCAGGAAGAGGGGATCGATCCCGAAAACGAGGCCCTCGCCTTTGTTGATGAAGAAAAGAAGGTGAATTCGACAGAAGAAGCCCTTTGCGGCGCGCGTGATATTATCGCCGAGTGGATCAATGAAAACGCAGAGGTACGCGCACAAATGCGCGAACTGTTTTTTCATAAAGGCGTGTTTAAGTCCAAGCTCATCAAAGGAAAGGATGGGGAAGGAAAGAAGTTCGCTGACTATTTTGACTGGCAGGAGAGCGTTCGAACAACGCCATCGCACCGCGTCTTGGCTGTACGAAGGGGAGAAAAAGAAGGGGTTTTGATGCTGCGGGTTGCTGCACCTGAAGAAGAGGCTTTAAAAATTTTAGAGAAGGCCTTTATCAAAGGAAGCAACCCCTCATCCCTGCAGGTCAAGATGGCGGCGGAGGATTCTTATAAACGATTGCTGTCCCTTTCGATGGAGACCGAAATCCGTCTTGCGGCCAAAGAGGCGGCGGATAAAGAAGCGATAGAAGTTTTTTCCAAGAATTTACGCCAGCTGTTAATGGCCCCTCCTTTGGGGCAGCGCAATGTCTTGGCCATCGACCCCGGCTATCGCACGGGATGCAAGGTGGTTTGCCTGGATTCTCAAGGAAACCTGCTGCATCATGAAGCGATTTTCCCTGCTTTTTCCGAGCAGCAAAAAGGGGATGCCTCAAAAACGATTAAAGATTTGGGGAAAAGGTTTCGTATCGAATTTATTGCGATTGGCAATGGGACCGCCTCCCGGGAGACGGAAAGTTTTGTTCGCGCCATCGGGCTTAAGGATGTGCAGATCGTTATGGTTAATGAAAGCGGGGCGTCCGTTTATTCCGCCAGTGATGTGGCACGGGAGGAATTTCCTGATTATGATGTTACCGTACGCGGTGCTGTCTCCATTGGAAGGAGGCTCATGGATCCTTTGGCCGAGCTTGTTAAAATCGATCCCAAATCCATCGGGGTCGGCCAATACCAGCATGATGTGGATCAAGGCATGCTGAAAGAATGCTTGGATGATGTGGTTGTCAGTTGTGTCAACCTCGTCGGCGTTGAGGTCAATACGGCCAGCAAAGAAATATTGACGTACGTTTCCGGCATCGGGCCGACGCGTGCGCAGTCTATCGTGGAGCATCGCAGCCGCAAGGGCCCTTTTAAGTCGAGGGAAGAATTTTACAATGTTGAAAAATTAGGCCCTAAGGCTATTGAACAGGCAGCGGGTTTCTTGAGAATCAGGGATGGAGAGAATCCTTTGGATGCCAGTGCTGTTCATCCGGAGAGCTATCACTTGGTCCATATCATGGCCCAGGATGGCCAATGCCGCGTGATCGATTTGATGACCAATGATTCCACCCGCAAAAAGATAGATTTGAATAAGTACGTCACCAAGCGTGTGGGGTTACCGACCCTCACGGATATCATGGCTGAATTGGCCAAGCCCGGGCGGGACCCGCGGGATACATTTGAAATCTTTCAATTCAAAGAAGGGGTAGAGAAGCCTGAAGACCTCAAGCCAGGGATGAAATTGCCGGGCATGGTTACCAATATTACCAATTTTGGCGCATTTGTCGATATTGGCGTTCATCTCGACGGGTTGGTGCACATCAGCCAATTGTCTGATAAGTACATCAAGGATCCCAACGAGGTTGTTAAGGTTCACCAAAAGGTTGTCGTCACGGTATTGGAAGTCGACCTGGAACGAAGGCGTGTTGCTCTCTCGATGAAAAAGAATTTGTAGCTTGTTTCCGAACTCTGGCATTGACAATTTAAGGATAAGAATGTAACATATTGAGTAGCAGTAAGTTGCAGGCTCACACAACAAACAAGGAGTGGAATTTGAAGAATCATTTTAAAAGGTTTTTTGTTGTCTTTCTTATTTGCATTCTGGTGGGCGGTTTTGCGGCCCCTGTTTTTGCAAGCGGTATTTTGACGAGAAGAACAGAGGGAACCACAACCCCGGCATCGGGACAAATGGATATTGCTTCTTTGCAGAAAGCCATTGCCAAAAACCAGCCGTATTTTTCCCAATCTGTTTTCAAAAAAAAGCTGCTGGACACGCTTGTTATCATTCTCTGCTCTTATCTCCTTTTGATTGTTTTGGTCAGCATCGTCAACAGAAGGGTTTCCAATATCCGCAATCGCCATATTATCCGTAAAAATGTTATCTATTTTATTAACTTTTTATTGATTGCGGGTATCTTTCTCATCTGGCTGCAGAACATCAATTCTTTCACTATCTTTGTAGGATTTATGTCGGCAGGCATTGCCTTGGCCCTGCAGGAGGTGATCCTTTGTGTCGCCGGATGGTTTTTAATCCTCATGCGAAGGCCGTATGAAACAGGGGATCGAATAGAATTGAACAGCGTCAAGGGCGATGTTATTGATATCCGTCTTTTTCAGACGGCTTTGTTGGAGATCGGCAATTGGGTGGATGCTGACCAAAGCACGGGCCGTATCGTCAATGTCCCCAACAGCGCTGTTTTTAAGGCCCCTTTGTACAATTACAGCCGGGGATTTGAATTCATATGGAATGAGATTCCCATTCTTGTCACATTTGAAAGCGATTGGAAAAAAGGCCGCGACATCATGATGTCGATTGCGAAAAAACAGGCCGAAGGACTGGAGGACGATGTTCAGAAAAAAATCGAAATCATGAAGAACCGCTATATGATCTATTATGGGAAGCTCACCCCCATTGTTTATGTCAACATCAAAGACAGCGGCGTTGAGCTGACCCTGCGGTATCTGACCGAGGCCAAGAAAAGGCGTTCTTCGCAGGACAGCATTTGTTCTGAAATTTTGGAGGCCTTTGGGAGAGAACCCGACGTCAATCTTGCCTACCCGACGTATCGGTGGGTCAAAGAATAAAACAGGCCGGCGCTTTTTTACTATTATTTTTAAAAAAGAGTTTTAGATTTATTCCTAAAACTCTTTTTTTATGCTAGAATAAAAAGTCATGTCGGTTCGTCCTTGAAGCCGATGAACATCTCTTGCAACATTTCAAAAAAGAACTGAACAATATGTCATACATCGTTTTGGCGCGTAAATATCGTCCGGCACATTTTGATGAAGTTATCGGGCAGGATCACATTACGGAGCTTCTTAAAAAATCCATCACTTCCGGAAAAATTTCCCATGCTTATCTTTTTTGCGGGCCACGCGGGATAGGAAAAACCTCCTGCGCGCGCATTTTATCCAAATGCCTGAACTGCAAAGACGCCCCCACTTTAAAGCCCTGCGGAAAATGCCCTGCCTGCAGGGAAATTACTCTCGGCAATAGTTTTGATGTCATTGAAATCGACGGGGCTTCGAATCGCGGCATCGATGAAATCAGGACCATCCGCGAGAATGTCAAATTTGCCCCCGGTTACGGGCATTATAAGATCTATATTGTTGATGAAGTGCATATGCTGACGACCGAGGCATTCAATGCCCTCTTAAAAACGCTGGAAGAGCCGCCGGAGCATGTTAAGTTTATTTTTGCCACCACCGATCCCAATAAACTTCCGGCAACCATTCTTTCCCGGTGCCAGCGCTATGATTTTAAGCGGATTCCGCTTAAGGTTGCCGTTGAGGAGCTGACCAAAATCGCAAAAAAAGAAAAAATCAAAATTGACGCCGATGCCTTGTATGCCATTGCCAAGGCTTCCGGCGGGAGTTTCCGTGATTCTTTAAGCATTTTGGATCAGGTGAGCGCGATCACCGACCACAGCATCCAAGATGATGATATCTACGCGATGCTGGGGCTTGTCGAGATAGAGCTTCTTTTTGAGCTGACGGATGCCATCGCTCAGAAGAATTGTTCAGAGACATTGAAGGTATTGGACAAGATCATCGAGAAGGGCAAGGATATCAAACAGATGGCCAAGGATTTGATTGAGCATTTCCGGAATTTGATGATTTTAAAGGTGGGAGGAAAGTCTCTGGGGCGGCTGCTTGATTATCCCATCTCTGTTAAGGAAATGTATTTATTGCAGTCAAAGAACTTTCCGATGAAGGAAATCCTCAAGGCGGTTGATCTTTTTATCGAGGCTCAGGAGGTGGCGCGCATCACCGAGTCGTTTAGAACGCCTCTTGAAATCGCTTTTGCCAAGCTGACATACGATGAAAATGCCGCAGAAAGCATTATGGCCGTTCAAACAAAAAGCGCATCCGCGCAAAACCTTCCCGAGAAGAAATTTTCGCCGGTGGAGATATTGAAAAATAAAAAAGGGCAGGTGAAGGTAAGGAATGACGATAAGGTTGAGGAGGCGAAAGAAGAACAGATTCCGGAATTGGGTTCTGTCGAAGAGAGGGTGGACATTGAAGGTATCAAGAAAGCGTGGAGCGCCTTGACCTATGCTGTCAGCCAGGAAAAAATTTCGATTGCCACTTATTTGCAGGAAGGGTTTCCTGTTGCGTTTGAGGATGAGAAGCTGACGATAGGGTTTTCCCAGGACCTTAAATTTTATAAGGAAACATTGGAGGACAGCGAAAATATTTCTTTTGTTGAAAGGATTTTCGGCTCCAGGCTTAAGACGAAGGTCATCGTTGCGTACAAAATTATCCAGGATTACAGTCCTAAACATCATGAAGAAGATGAGCCCGTGGTCAAAAAGACGCTGGAGACGTTTCGTGGAAAAATTGTCAGCAAATGGCACAACTAGCACGGTGTGCGTTTTACGGTCAACGGTTAACGATCAACGGTGTACGACGGTTTATTACCGTACACCGTGAACACCTTACACCGTGAACCTTACATCGTACACCGTGAACCTTACATCGTACACCGTGAACCTTACATCGTACACCGTGAACCTTAATTATGGCCTATCCCCAATTAGTTGAAAATTTGATTGAACAGTTAACCAAGCTCCCGGGCGTTGGAAGGCGCAGCGCCGAACGCATGGTGTTCTGGTTTCTGGACCATTCCAAAGAACATTCGCTGGAGCTTTCCAAAAGCATCGTCGAGCTTAAGGAAAATCTGCGTTTTTGCAAAGAATGCAACAACCTGACCGAAAAGGAGACATGTTCCATTTGCCGTGACCCCGGCAGAGACCATGCGACCATTTGTGTCGTCGAGGACAACAAACACCTTCTTGCCATCGAGAGGACAGGAGTATTCAATGGGCTTTATCATGTTTTGCTGGGGGCTATTTCTCCGGCGGAAGGCAGGGGCCCGGATGACCTGAAAATCCAGGACCTCATTGCCCGCATCAAGGCCCAAGACGTAAAGGAAGTTGTTATCGCAACAGACCCCGATACAGAAGGGGAGATGACGGCTTTGCATATTGCCAACGAATTAAGGCCGCTCAATATTAAAATGAGCCGCATTGGCGTTGGTATTCCTGTGGGAAGCTCTGTGGAGTATGCGGATTTATCGACCCTGACCATGTCCATGAATGCACGACGGGAAATTTCCAGCCATCAATAATATTTATGAAAAGGGCGTCTTTCGATAATAATGGAGAGCGTTCCAGCCCCCAGATTCCCCAGGCATAACCCTGCGAACAATCCCTCCAGTCCGGCTAACCGGCTGCCGATGATGGCCAAAGGAATATACAGCCCGAACATGCGCACTACAGCCAGGCCGGTTGCGACCAGGGGTTTATTCATGGCATTAAAAACGGAGGTTACCAAAAATGCACAACCCAGCAGACCGTAACTTACGGGGATAATCCATAAATACATCGTAATATGCCTTGCAACCTCCATGTCTTTTCCGAATAAATGCCCTAAAGGCACGGACAGCGCCCCAAGCAGAACAAAATTGCCGAATCCCCACCAGAGAGAGAATACATTTGCTTTTTTCACGGCTTCTTTGACGCGGCTGAAATTTCCTGCGCCCCAGTTCTGGCCTGCAAAAGGAATGAGGGCGGTCGCCAAAGCCATAATCACTAAAAATACAAACATTTCAACTTTCACGGCGACGCCGAAAGCCGCAACCGCGGCGGTCCCGAACCCAGCAACCAGCCGCATAATGATGGCCATCGTGACCGGCATAAGCAGCCGGGATGCTGCCGTAGGAATACCGATGTAAAAAATTTGTCTTAGTGAGCTGATAAGTTCCTGAAAAGACGGCAGGGCAAAATCAATTAATTTTTCTTTGAAGTGTAAGATGAGTAAGGATAAGACCATGGATACGGCGCGGGCAATGACTGTGGCCATGGCGGCTCCTTTTAATTCCAGGCGCGGGAACCCCCAGAGTCCAAAAATTAATAATGGATCTAAAATAACATTGATAACCGTTGAGGTAATCATAATCAAACTGGGAAACAGCGTGTCCCCGCAGGCCCTGATGGCATTGTTGCCTACCATCGGAATGACAACAAAAGCAACACCCATATACCAAATACGCATATACTGTTTAAGGAACATCAGGGTTTTGCCCTCAGCACCGAGCAGACGAAACATCCAGTCCATGGAAAGCAATCCTAAAGCGGCAAAAACAAGGACGATAAAAAGAGAAATGATAAGGCTGTCGGTCGTAAGGCGCTGCACCTGGTGATAGTCTCCTCTGCCGATGGCGCGTGAAACGACCGACGACGTTGCGACCCCGAATCCCAGGGCAATACTCACAATGAACATCACGACCGGGAAGGTGAATCCCATGGCTGCCAATTCTTCCGTGCCAAGCCGGGAAATAAAGAAGGTATCCACGAGATTAAACACCACCATAGAAAGCATCCCGAATATCATGGGGATAGTAAGGGAAATGAGCTTTTTGACTACCGGCCCTTCGGTCAGATGATTTTTTTCATTCATGTATTTTAATTTCCCTTCCAATCCAGCGGGCGCCGGCCGGAAAGCATCATGCTGAGATCTTTCAGCTCTTTCATCCCATAAATAATCAAAAATTCATCATCCGTAGGGTTAAATTCTTCTGCCATCATATCAACCGGCCGCTTTTCTAAGGCGGCTTTCAAGTACTGCTTGCAGTCGTTGATATACATACAGACCTCTTTTTTGAAATCCCCGGTAGAAAACCCATCTTCCCGCAACTCATTGATATCCATAGTTCAATCCTTGGCGAATCTTCAATTTATGGACGGGCAAAGCCCGGAACATAAATTGGTAGATTTAGCCACTCCGCGAGCTGTTTTCCCGGCTCGCAGGAGCCTTTCTTTTATTATAACGGTTAACTCTGATACAGCTCCGCCAGCCCCTTATCCAGCATAATTTGGTTTAGATATTCGCCTTCTGCGGCGATCCTGTGAGGCTCTTTAGAGCCGGGTTTGGCGAAAATGTCGCCCAGCCATCTTCCGTATTTACCGGATTTAGATGTGCGTATGATAATGATCGGGCATTTCTTTAGATAGTCTTTCAAGAATTTGAGAGCCAGTCGTCCGGCCGGTGTACGGATTTCAGGGGCGTTGATACCCGCAAGCCGCAGGCGGTCGGACAATCCGATCCCGAAACCTACGTCGATTGCCACATCCAAAGTATCGCCGTCCAGCACCCTGTTGACGGTCGCTGCATACGTATATAGTTTATCTTGTCCTTGCCTGTAATAGTGGATGGTATAGCCGCCGTCCTCCTTGACCGAACGGATGATCCGTCTCTGGTCAGGGGCAAAGGGCTGATTTTTCGGAAGGCTTGTGTTTATCTTAAAGCCGCAGTCAATGCAAAAGCTCTCTCTGCCGCTAAGAGTGATTTGCGGCCTGACATAATAGACATACGGTTCGCCCCGTTCACACTTCAGTCTTTTGCTTTGCCTTGATTTTGAAGAAAGCGTCCGGCTCTTCAGGTTCATCCGGGCCACCTCCTCTTTTACTTCCAGGGCAGATAATTTTTTCTTTATCGCGTTTTTCTCAAGCCTTAAACGAAGTACAGGATTTTTGATGCGCTGCAAGGCAAGATAATGGGTGAATGTGAGTGTCGTGCCCTTCGGGAAACGGGGATAATTCCTGTAAAACTGCACCATGCGCCCCACATAATCAGCGCTTAAGTCAAGGCCCATGTCCCGGCGGATATCATGGCTGATTTTGCCGTAAAGGGCTTCTCCCGGATGCAGCTCGCCTTTTGAGGCCGCAACCGAGGCGATGATCTCTTTGCCGATCTGCCAGTACGTTTTCAAACGTTCGTATTCAAGAACTTTTTGGGCGGCCAAAAACCCGCCGGCCAAAGCGGCCTTGACGGATTTGAGAAGGTTCTGATAGGATACCGATAATTTTTTCGTTTGGGACATGTCCTCATTATAACTCAAAAAAATTAAAGAGGGAATAGGAGGGAGTAATAATTTTGGGGGTGTCCCCGGAATGCTTCTCCTCCCAAGAACAGGGGGCGGCGATCTGTTTAGCGCATTTCTCTTTCCACTTTTCTTTCGATGATGCGCTCGATAAAATCGGGGATTCGTTGGCGTATCCGTTCTTTGGTCCAGTTGGGAAGCCAGCGGAAATTCATCGTTTCAAACGGCCCGGAGATTTGAAAGTCAAAATCCAGAAAGGCCGTGCCGGGCTCAAAGAATTTCAAGATGGGCCTGAAATTGTCGGATTCGGCAATTTGCCTGCGGCTTAAGGACATCGATACGATGCCCGAGGCCATCTCGTCTTTTTTGAGATAAAAATTCCCGCTTATCTGGACGTCCTGCGCCTTCAGGTCAATGTCATAAATTCCGGCCTGGCTGGGATCAACGACGAATTTGGTATTGGCCTTGTAAAAACCGACATCCAGAAGCGAAATCATGCCGAAGGTATCCGACATCCATTTGAAGAAATCGTAATTGATCAGATGGCCGTCGGTGATATCGATCTCGCCTTTAAGGTCAAACTCGGGATAGCTGCGAAAAACGATATCCCCGTCGAGACGTCCGTAGACTTTCGAAAAATATTCCACCAGTTTTTTAAGCTTATGCGCATCCAGGTCTTTCAAGGCTGCCTCGGCTGTAAAGTGAAACGGAATATATCCTGTGTCGATCAGCAATTTGCCTTCAGCGCTGCCTTCATAAGCGGAAGCTTTCATTTCCACCTCTTTGATCCTTTTGTCATCCAGAACGGTTGCGGCGGCAAGCCCGCTTACTTTTACCTCGTGTTCATTGCCGTTGATGTTCCATAAGGCGCTTCCTTTTTTGAGGCCGATTTGCAAATCCGGATAGTGATAAAAATCGAACATCAGATTATTGAGGTCCAGATCGACAATGCTCAAAGTTCCCATCTCCGTTTGGCTGTCGGCAAACTGAAGCTTGAGGTCGCTGTCCACATAAAAGGCATCGTTCTCGAGCTTTCCGCTGACATAAAAATCGGCCTGTTTCAAATCCCCCATGCCTTCATCATTGGAGAAGGCCGGATAGAAGGATGTCTTTAAGTCAAAAACGGGAGGGTCGGACAGGACAATCCGGCCGCCCAGGAATATCGGCGCATTGTTGAACCTGAGGTCAAAACGCTCAACATCGATTTGTGGAAAATCGGTCTTGACCAAAACATCAAAATCCGTCAGATAGACATTGCATTGCGGCATTTCATTGGCAGGCGTTTTTCCGCCTTTCAAAAGCTGTAAAAACAGCCTGACCCTTTCGATGATATTAAGGGGCTTTGAGCGTTTGGCAAGCTCAATGCGGGACTGCGAAGTATTGATAAAACAGAATCCCTTCATATTCAAATCATCATCCTGGACTTTGCCCCATAATTTGGAATAAAGATTCTGACCGCTGAAGACAATCGAATCGATGAAAAACGCCTCTTCGGTCCAGAGGCTCTTGAATTCATATTTGACAAGCTTGTCAATGGGCAGTTTTCTTCCTTTGACATGCGGCTCGTATTCCATGCCGATGGTTCCTGTTATCGAGACATCATCCCTGTCGATTTCAAAGACAAAATCCACATCGAGGTGGTCCGGGCCGAAGTTGTTATCGACCAGCTTGACAACCGTTTCATCCACCTTCATCTTGATATCGGCTTTCGGGATCTTTTTGATGACCTCCATCAGATAAAGGTGGTTTTCCCTTACGAATTGACAGAAATTCTGCCATCGAAAGAAAGTATCCTCGATCAGGACTTTGGTGACAGCCGCTTCCTTGCCGAAAATAAGCTTGCTTAATGAAAATTTGGCTTCTACTTTTGGCATACGCACAACCACGATCTCCTTGTGATCAGGAGGGTGGATGAGGATATCCTGCGCGATGATTTTGTTGGGAAATTTATAAACGAGGTCTTGAACCGCAAACGTATAGGTCAGCTCATCATTGGCGATGGTTGCAACAGAGTTCTTGAGCGTAGATAAAAAGGTATTGACCGACATGTTCAGGACAGCCCATGTCATTGCGACAACCAGGCACAAGACAAATAACGCTTTTTTGTGATGAAGGAGCATCTCTATTATAAATGCACGCATAAAGCACCCCGCTTTTTACATAACAAAAAACCCATTCTCTCTTTCGAAAGAATGGGTACGCTTAAAACCAACATTTCCTGAAGCAAAAGGAAACAGATTGCCTGCAAGATTTATAAAGATGCCTGTCTTGCAACATGCAAGAATCACAATGGCTGAAACTTCACTTTTGGCAACCCAGCCGCCATTGCCGGAACAACCGGCTTTAGGCCTGTTGGCTTTGCCGATGAAGACCTTACCCCCACGAATCTTCGACTTGCGGAAAAAGCTTGACGCAAGTCGTTAGATTTAGTGGCCCCGCGAGCTTTTGCGAGCAGGGGTCCAATCAGGATAAGATGTCATCGCGGCCGGAGCTTTCTCTGGCCGGTCCTGTTCTTTCGAAACAGTTTGCCTTTATCAACTGCAAAGTCTTTCTCTAGTTAAAGTATAAAACATTGTGTGTCAAGAAGTCGAATATATTTTAAAATAATGTAAGTTATTGGCGTGGAATAAGATAGGATGTCCGTTGAAAATTTTTTACGATGGCCGCAAGTTTTTTATGATGGGCCCCTTTCCAGTAGATTTTCCCGCAGGATTTGCATAGATAAAAGTCGTGATAATATTGTTTTGTCAATTTCGGCAGTTGACTCATGACCTTGGCCTTGGCTGCTTTGACAATTTTTCCGTTGCATTCCAGGCATCGGGAAAAAGGCTTGAGCCGCTTGAGCCATGCGTGCATGGCAAACTCTCTGAGAATTTCTTTAAGCTGTTTGTCCGGGTCAATGGCACGGACAAAATAACCCCTTTGAACAAGCTTGTGTTTCAAAAGCCCGATATCCCTGGTAAGGATAATACGTTTTTCTTTAGCTCCCGTTTGAACGATATCCCTGTCGGAGAGGCTTTTGTCATAATGACAATCAAGGCCCAGTAATCTCAGATGGCGCACCAGTTTCCCTAAATGGGCATCACAAATGAATCGGGGATGTTTTAATGGTTTTGGTTTTAACCGCAGGATGTTTTTTGTTTTGATTCTGGACGCGTCCGGATAAACGTGTATTGTCTGAAAACCTTTTGTCTGACAGGAAAAGGACACGGATTTCCCGTCAACGAGAATGCAGTCGACTTCCGTATGCGGCACGCCAATGGCCTGAATCGTGTCTTTGATGGAAGGAAGTCCCCTTACGGTATGCCTGAATGTCCTGTATCGTCTGGGTTTGGGAAGAAACCGGTTCAATCTTCCCCAGAAATGAAACGTATTTTGCTGATATGTCTTTGCCATGAGAAAAAAGGGCGGATATTCTTTTGTTACTCATTATAGTTCTTCTGGAGGATTTGTAAAGAGGGGGGGGGGAGTGGAGAGAGGAGCGGTGGAGAGGGCGGCATTCGTAACTATGTTGAAACTACATACATAGGACTCAACAACAAAAAGAACGGAGAAAGATGGAAGGTAGTGGTTTTATGATCCTAATTTTTCTTTTAATCCACTGAGGTTTTCTTGTCCGACATTCAACTCTTTAGCTACACATATAATAAAGTCTTTGAAAATCGGCGATATGTCTTTTAGCCTAGTGGCTTTCATAATTTTTCCGTGTATGAACGGCTTTTTGGCCGTCTCTGAAGGTTGCTTATCTAAGTTAAGACCTTTGCTACCGATATAACTTAAAGCATCACCAAGGTTGCTGGGAAAATCTCCTTTTAGCAATCCCTCTGTTTTTTGCTTCTCCCAATTTTTCTTTATATAGCTAAAATTCTGGCTGTTAAGTAATGAATGTTCTAAGTCTGCCAGATTGACAAAACATTTTGCCTGCAACAGCAACTTGTTAAGTTCTTTAATCTTTCTCAACCCTTCAGCCTCATCTCTAAAATTTGAGCTGAGCGACCTAATTCTTTCAAAATCTAAGTGGGTGTAACCACTATCCCTCAAAGCTGTAACAAGAGGCTGGTCGCCCCCCGGCTTAATCGAATCTCTATCACTAAAGACGAGCCAACTAATTGGGAACTCTTTCTTCGTTTTGCTGAAACTTCTGAGCAGTCGAATAAAGGGACCAAAATGGGTATTGCTTCCAACCTCGATGATTGAAATTCCGAAAAATAAGTCTTTAATACCCTCTGGAAGTTTAGAAAAGAGATGATTCAAAACAAACTTCTCTGAAGGCCCCTCAACCAAAATAACCAAATCAGAAAAGAAAAGCTCGCTATTAGGAAAATTAGCATGAGCACTAAAAATCTCTTTAGCTAAATTCTCAACATCCCCAATCTGCCAAACCTTAGAACCCTCCTCCGGGTTTTTCCTAGTAACAATCGAAATGTTCTCAACAGAGCGACGATCAATAATGGCAGGAGAATGGGTAGAGACAAGAAGCAAATTTTTCCCGACATTCCTAAGCAACTTATGAAATAGGCTACGCTGAAAATGAGGATGAACAAAAGCCTCGGGCTCTTCAATAGCGATTATGTTAACCTTCTCCGCTTTAGGAATAACCTTGTCCGTTAAAAGCACGGCCAAGGAAAGAGAACTTAAAACTCCCGTACCGATATCAAGCATATCCACAGCCTCACCCTCCTGAGCAGGCCTAACAATCTTAATATGCTTCAAAAACCACTCAACAATTTCTTCCTCAGAAGCATCAACATCAAACTCTATATCTTCAGAAACAGGAATAGGCAGATTCTTTTTTACACCCTTCAGCAAATAACTGTTAGCCAAAGACTTCAAACTACCCTTGTAATTCGTAGCAAATTCCTTGACATTCCTATATTCTCTTGTAGTCCCGCCAACCTGTTTTAAAAAAATACGTTCAAAAATTTCTCTACCAAACAAATTCTTTAAGCTATCACTAAAAACCGTTCCAGATACATCCCGAAGCGAAGGAACATAAGTGAAGGAAACATATTGTCTCAATCTCTCATAAAGCTTAATTGCTTTTTTGTCGCTAACTTTACGTCGATGGTTTTCGTTAAGCTCCAACTTAACTCCATTCCGAGTAATAGTCAAAATCAGAAATGCAGTACCAGTACTGTTATCAGTCATGCCACGAAGCAACCGCCCATCGGTGGCAGAAACCTCAACCCAAATCCTCTTTGATGAATGCTTCCTTTCGCAAAACTTAGGCCATAAGAAATCAACAAAATCCTTATCAATCCTGACCTCTTCACCGTTAACAACCTCGATCTTGTTAAAAAAAATGTCAAGAATCTTAAAAATAGAAGACTTACCGCTGTCATTCCCTCCAACAAAAATAGTAGGATTTCTGAGCAATATCTCAGTTTCGCCATGAAAACACCGAACATCTTGGAACGAAACACTGTCAACATTTAAAGTAGTCATTTTTAACACACCCTACCCCCACCAAAAAAATATTCAGTCATATATAAAAAGGAAAAGCAGATAAAGGAAAAGCAGGCGGTAGATTCTAATTTCTATTGCAACAATTTAACTAGAGTGCCTTCCATTTTTCGTTAAGTTTCCTTTTTTTCAACTTTATCTAAAATACTTCTAATAATTTCTATGGGTTCTTTAAAATACTCATGAATTTTTTCACATTTCGATAGTATATAATCAATCACAGATTCTCCCTTCTTTGATATTTTTATACATTCATGAACAAGAGAATCCCTCGCTTCCAAAAATTCTTTATTTTTGTCAAAAACCTCTGCAAACTTTTTATATTTATGTTCATTTTTAGTAGTGTTTTCAAAGAAATTCTTGGGAGTAAAATACTTTTGAAACTCTCTATGATCATTCGTAGTTTTCCATTTTTTTTGACAATTATCTTTATATTTTTTTCTATATAATTTAAGCATATCCGCTATCTTTTTTTTATCGAGATTAGGGAATGCTTTCTTTAGCATATCAGCATTTAACAAATACGACTCAATAGAATATTCGCTCAAGACCATTATTCTCTCTGCCAAGTTAACATCTTTTTTTATATTTTTTACTTTTTTAGTAATTTCGGATATCAAGCTTGTTTTCCTTATTTCAGGTTCCACGCCATCACCATCAGCGAGAATGTAGAAATCCACATTAACATTTTGGCTATTAATTATCTGCATAAATGCAAAACTATCAATATTTCTATAACCATCTGATGGTATAAATCTAATGAGTCTATCCAAAGAATCTTTGAGTTCTGGCTGCAATCGTATAACAATATTCTTGTAAAATGCTTCATCTTTTATGCCTTCGACAAACACAATAAAATGTGGATTTAGTACATCTTCATATCGTATCCCCAATTCACTAATAACAGCTTCAATATTAATCTTTTTTATTTTCGTTTCGCCATTATCTAAAGTAACCAATCTTACGCTATCATCTGCCCATAACTCACCTATCATAATTGGAGAATGGGTCGTATATATGACTTGATTGTCACTGGCAATGCTTCTCAATGCCTTGAACATTTTTCTTTGATATTCAGGATGCAAATAAACTTCGGGTTCTTCTATTAAGAGTATTGAATCACTATTCTTTGTCATGTCGGCATATGTTTGTAATAATGATAAAATAAACATGCTCTGCAATCCTGTCCCGCAGGAAAGCAAATTGATTCCATTTTCAATCTGCTCATTTATCTCCGAATTTATTACTTTAGTTGAATATGCAACAAAAAACTTTGATAAATCCCCTTCAGGTGATATTTCAATTTTCATCTTATCGTTAACCAATATTGACTGAAAATGCTCATTAACATTAGATGATAATTTGCCAATCTGCTGTTTTCTTCTTGCTTCCAAATATTTCTCTATTTCATCATCCGTGGCATCACACAATTGCTTTTTTTCAAGAGCTTCTGTGCCTTCTGCCATGTTTCCTTCAGTCTTCATTTGTTCTTTTAATATTAAAGATATCAGTTCTTTAAGAAAAGATTTACTCCCTGCTGTAGACTCATTTTGTGGGTTTCTAATTGCTGGGATTACTAATAACTCTGGCAGTATCTTTTTTATTTCTTTTGCCGCAATATTTTCATTATTAACTAAATATTTTGCTTTTAATTCTTTTCCACAAGTAAACTTGATCTCAATCTTTTCATCTACAGATTTTTTCGTTTCATCCCTTTTTTCAATAATGTCAGTTAAAACAATAGAAATTTCAATATCTTTATTTGTATTCTTATGAAAATCATCCTTCTCAATCTTTACTTCTGGATGCCCCCATAAAGCTTGAATGGCCTTAACAAATGCAGATTTACCTGAATTATTCTTGCCAATCATGGCAAATAATTTCGTGGGATAAATATCTCCAGAATCTTTTATGCTACGGTAGTTTTTTATTCGAACGTATGCAATTCTCATAGGTTACAAGCGCTTTATCGCAATGATTATCTGACAAGTACTTATAAAACAAATTTATTTTATTCTGCCCTTTGGAATAAATGGGAATAAATGGTGAATAAATGAATAAATGGTGTCGTTTCTCCCGAATCTCTTCTGTTGCAAGTAGTTAGGAGTAAAATCTTTAATTAATGCATAACTTATTTAACGCCATCCTGTTGCGCAGAAACGACACTATTCTACTCTATTCTACTATTTGATTTGTTTCAAATGAAGCAGGTTCGGTTACAAACGGATACCGCCAATTATAACGAGAATATACTTTCCAAGCCATCGTTTACTCCTTTCATATTTCGAAAATATCGGAAGGCACACGCCTGTCCCCACAAATATTTGTATTAACGGTTTTCATTCGATAAGTCTTTTTTTCTTTTTTCATGTTCTTTAATTAATTTTAAGTCAACTAATTGTTGCTCTAGTAAATCAAACGCTTCATCCATAGACCCACTTAATTCTTGCAAACTATTAATAACCCTATCCCTTTTGGCTTTTAACGCATTTGAATTATCTGGATTTCTTCTGCTGAAATCAGAAGTGTAAAGTTGTTCATTTACTAAATAATCCTCGATGAGTTTATTGACGTGCTCTATGTGCATTATACGTAAATGAATTTTCATATGCAAAGAAGCATCTACCATTTTTAATTCATTCCAACAATCTAATTCGAACTTTCTGATTCTACTAATGTCATTAGTAGCCAAATGCAAAAGAACCATATTTCTAAAAAATTCTCTTCTAAAGGCAAGCAAAAAGTCCTTCTTGTTTAAATCTCTAATACGGTTCTGCTGGTAATTTGAGCCCAACAATCCAAATAAAAAACCCAGAGCTACTAAAAAACCATCTTTCATTTCTGTTAGAAAATCTAAAATATTCATAATTATTTAAGGATAGGGGACGGCCCTGTTTTCCCTGCCTGCTAATATAGTCTTTTTATATCGCTTGTCAAATCCAAATAAAATGGGGCAGTGCTATATTTAATAATATGTTATATTGCGTCCCCCATTCATTATCTGCAATGGCCTGAGGGAGCAAAGAACTGACTTTATTCGATTTGAGGCGGATTATCCTTTTTATTCGGTCAGAGCCTGTCGAAAGACAGGTTCGGCACAGCTCAATGTATCGTTCTCTCATTTCTTTTTCTGCCTTTTCCGCCCGTTAAGGTTCCTCTCCCAATCTCTCTTTGCATCCGGCGGGCAATGCGCACACCCTTTCTCATATTCATTATATTCTTTATTATCGTCCATCACCATATTGGAACCTTCGCGTGGGCCTTTTGTGGCGATAGCGCCTAACTTCTCCTTCTGTATTTTTATACTGCCATTCTTCCATCTTCGATTCTAATTTTTGTTTCTCGTACTTTATATCTTTCGCCGCAAGGCAATCCATCAAGGTTCCCTCTGCTATTTTTTTTCTTCTGTCGCCCGCTTTACTTATAGGCTCACTTGCCTCGAATAACTTATTTTGGGCAGCCCGTCTGCACCCCGGGTCCGGCAGTCCGGGTTTAACTTCCTCGCAGGCATTTATCTCGTCCTCACACCTGTGTTCAATTATATTATGCTCCGTGTTCTGCTGATTTGAAATCTCGCGCATAGCCTTCCAATAGATCTCCATACAATCCCCTTTTTCCTCTGAGGGGTTAAGGTAAGCTGTCAGGCTTTTGATCTCCGTATCTTTAAAGCTATAGCTTTTATTTGAAAGTGCCGGCTTATAACCTTCTTTTTTAACAGCAATTTTAAACGGCTTGCTGCCTACATCTCTATACGGCACCTCTAACGTAAAGGCGCCTGCGCTGTTTGTTATCTTGCCGATATTGTATCCCTGGAGTTTTACCTTGGCGCCTGCGATGGGCCTTTTTGTCTCTTTATCAAAGACACTGCCTTTAACGGTCATGGTAAGCTTTTCTTTTAACTCGCCGATCATTTTGTCTCCAGCTTTTCTGATATCACCCTCAGAGGCAAGTACGGTTTTGACTGTTTTCTCTGCCTGGTAGCGTGCCTCAAGCCTCTCCATACAAACTATGCGCGCCTCTTCATCTATTGGTTTTTTCCATTCAGGTTTTAATATACCGAGCCAATTCGTTACATTTTTGTCAGCGTATTTTTCTTTGATTAATCTCTTTTTGATATCCGCAACGATCGGCTCAAGGGCCTTGTTAACAAAAACATCTTCAGGCGCAACCTCCTCCCCTAAAGCCTCAGGGAATCTGAGTTTTTTATAGGTCGCATAGGCACCATCTTCCAGGGCAGGAATAAATGCATAATCACGGACTAAGACAAGTGCCTTGCAGTAGGCGGTATAAGCGGTGATAAGGCCTCCGCCCGCCGATGAGACATGTGAAATAAATTCCATGCTCGCCATGTTTGCTGCCGCTAAAGCCGCGCCTTTATTATCAGCGTTAATTAGTTTATCGAGAATATCAATGGCCCCTAACGTTTTAGAAAATTTACCGAGAAGCTGATAGTCCCTGTCAAAGAAGTTTTTAAGCACCTCGGAGGAGACATCAATAGCGCTTCCGCAATAACTGATGACATCCTCCCGGCTTATGTCGCTACTTTTGCCGATTTTGACATCCTCGGCATAAACTTTTGCTGCCATACCGGCAATAAGAAAAAATACGATTAAACTAATGGTAATCTTTCGCATCATCTTTCCTCCCTTGTTAATGCAGCGTAAGTGACAGATGTTTCTTTTAAGAATAGGGGAGAGCCCTATTTAACGATATATTGCGTCCCCCATTCATTATCTGCAATGGCCTGAGGGAGCAAAGAACTGGCTTTATTCGGGGCGGCCGGGGCGTCCCCGAATATGAGCAAAATGGTCGAAATATTTCCTCCAAAGAATACCTGTGACAGGCACCAGTTTTTCGAAGAATTATAATTTTGTCTCCAAGCACAAAGAAAAATAATTAGAAATTTTAGGAAAACCCGTGCCTGTCACTCTTTTTTTTAACCCGTTTATTTATTTAGCTTGAAGCAGAGCTTTGTCGGCAAACAAAATTAATTCTTTAACATCTTTTGCATCGTGTGGAAAAGTGGCTATTCCTGCACTGGATTTCAATGTGAACTTTTGCGTATTTTTTATATGCGGTGAGGTTATTTTGGCCTGGCTTAAATTATTCCTGATTCTCTCCAGGATTCCTGAAGTGTGTTGTGAATCCGACTCAGTAAGGATTATTATAAATTCATCGCCCCCGTATCTGCCCACTACATCTACATTTCTTACACTATTTTTAAGGACATTAGCAAAAAACACCAAAACATCATTCCCTGCCAGATGGCCATAATCATCATTTATTCTTTTGAAATGGTCAATATCTAACATAATTATGGCGAATTCTTTTTGATAGCGCTTGGAGCGAGCGAGTTCTTTCTCTAAAATTTCCATTATCGACCTGAAATTTGCACAGCCCGTAAGTTCGTCATGACCCGCCATAGTTTTTAATTTCTCTTCTGCTTCCTTGCGTTTGGTTATGTCCTCAATAGCAAGTAATATAAGCTGCTTCTGTCTATCATCTTTAGAATTAATTTTGCGAGCATTAAGGAGCATTGTTCTCATGCCGATATGAGGAAAATTATGCTCGACCTCAAAGTTATCAAAACTTGTGACATGGGGAAGTATATTCTCCAGCAATTCCCGCAGTTTCGGAATATCCCATTGATGGTTCCCCAATTCATAAATATGTTGTTTCACAGTATCTTCAGCTTTTACCTTAAAAATTTGATAAAAAGAAGGACTGGCCGAAACCACCTTTAAATCCACATCCAAAACGATCAGGGGGTCACGTACTGTATTTATGATGCCGTTGGCGTATTCAAGGGCATCCTCAACTTCTTGCTCTAATTCCTTGCGTCTAGCCATCTCACGTTTAAGTTGTCTATGAACAATTCTTTCCGCGGACGTGCGGTCGTCTACGTGATTATCAAGTGTTTTTTGGAACTCATTTAATTCTTTCTCTTTCTTATGTAGCATGGGGCTTAGCTTCCCAAGCTTTTTAATCTGCTTCTGTAAAGAATTAATTACTTCCGAAAATATTTCATTTTGTTTTTTGGATTTTCTTTTCATTTAATTTTACCCTGTTTCATTATACTCTTCTCTTTGAGAATTGGTAGAACTAATTAAGATTACCTCATAGAAACGAGGTAGAGATTCTCGTATTCTAAAGTTCGAAAGTAAAAAAATAACCCGCTGCCTGCCTCGCCGTCAGGCGGGCAACTGACTGCGTTACAGTGGGTTAGATTGGCTCCCCTTAGTGGACGAGTTTTGCAATTGGTGTATGACGGTGGATGCTGAGAAAATATATAAAGAATTAATGATGTTTACTTGAAAACAAGAATTAACGCTCCCATGAAAATTAAGAAAGCTCCTATCCACTGGAATATATTTAATCTTTCCCCTATGAATAGAATTGATAAAATTATGGCAAACAACAAACTTAATTTATCAATCGGAGCAACTAAGGAAGCAGGGCCGGTCTTCAAAGCGCGATAATAACAAAGCCAAGAAAGACCTGTTGTAAGGCCGGAGAAAATAAGGAATATTAAACATTTGCGGTTAAGCAAAAATGGGTTTTCCCATTCTTTACGAATGCCAACCAATATACTTAAAAATATAATAATTACAATCGTCCTAATAAGCGTCGCCAGATTAGAGGAAATATTTTTAACACCTACCTTTGCTAATACTGCGGTTAATCCTGCAAAAAATGCCGACCCCACAGCAAACAATTTCCAATCTGACATATCCTCTGTCCTCTCTTAATTCATTAAAAACCCGCTGCAATATATTTTATAATAATAGAGAATAATATAATACTAATATATACTATGTCAACTGCATTTTGTGATGTACAAGGCAAGGGCTTGGCGAAGACGGACTCTGGTGTCTCATTCTTATTCGGCACCATTCCCGTCCTTTGGACGGTCAGAACCTGTCTTTCGACAGGTTCATCATTGCTTTCGAAGGATATGTAATAAAAAGGGCCGTCTTGCGACGACCCATTTTATTACATTAACTCCCCCGCGAGGACTCCCCCATACGCTTCGCTCCTGGGGCGAGTTCGCCAAGCTTCGCTTGGCTCATCGGAACAATCCTTCGGGGGTTTGGGTATCTCGCTACACAGAGGGACTATTCAACAAAAAAGGCCAGCTTACGCTGACCTTTTTTATTGAATAACTCCCCGAGACCCCCAAAAATCCGAACTTTTCGATTAACTTCTATGCGGGGCAAATCAATAAGAGAAATGGAAATAGATGGACAATTATTTATTGAGCTAGTGATACTTTTTTGCTATATTCTTCCTCGTTCATACCAAGTAATTGGGGAATATTAATTACAGGAGTAATATTGATAATGGTTGGCCTTATTCCATCTATATTAAAATTCTCAATTTGTTGTGGATCCAATTGAATTTTCAAGTTAGTTTTTTGACCATATTGATATAAATCTAGAATATTTGGATTCAAATCAATACCACCGGGTGCTGGGTCTAATGCAGTCGAATCAAAACTCTTTGATAATATCCTTTCCAACCAAACAACACTTATAGCCGCAGACATTAACGTCTTGTATTGCTCTTGATTATCGAAACCTCTCTCTTCAACGACTCTTTGAATTTCTCTTAGTTCTTTTTCACCAATTGATAAATCAACAAGCAAAGACTGATTTGTATCAATTTTGCTTGATCGAGGCAAATCTATTCCCCACAGATCTCCCCAATAGCCTCTTTGGCCTAAATAATCATCAATTTCGCCTCTTTTTGTTATTCCTAAAAAAGGGTGCATCCTGTCAAAAGGAAATATCACAAATCCCACATCAGATAAATCACCCTTTCCAGCCATCCCATCAGTTGCACTCTCGAAGGTCGCTTTATATATGAGCTTTGCTCTAACAAGCAATTCTCTTAAAAAATCTGTCCTATTAAAATCATATACACTAAACCAGAATCCATTATTGTCATGTTGCTTCTCGATAATCCCTGCTTCAACCAAATCAAGATGCCCCATTAGACCTTGAGTTCCAAGCCGACTAAAGTTTGAAGCACCTGTCTGATGAATGACTAATTTCTGACCTTTGAAACCTTGCCTTTGCATTATTTCGCGACTTAATTCCATATTCTCCAAGGCATCAATAACATCCTCCTTAGAATTACTGCTCAATGCATTTAATAATCCTTGTATACTTCTTGTAATATCAGATTGATTAGTGTTTTCACTTTGCTTATTACTAGAAATAATAATATCCTCAGGTTCTTTACTCTCCACTAAATCTGGCTTTAAATAATCATAAACTGTCTCAACTTCTCTTAAAACTACCCTTTCAAGGCTAAATCCTTTTGTTTCAACATAAGCTTTCCACAAGTCAAAGAGCCTGTTATTTAAATTTCTTTGAATAAAATCTTCGAATTCTTCTTCAGGAACGGAAACACCAGAAATATCTCCTAGAACTCTTTGGGCAATAGCTTGGTATTCTTCCAGTAATTCCTTCAAAAGGACTTTTACCTCTGCCTGGCTATCACCTGTTCTATTTGTTGTATAGATATAAAAATATTTAGCATCAGCAACACCACGTCCTCTAGACCTTGTATTTTCTGACAACAAATTCGAGAAATCATATGGGCTAGGGGGAGTTACTCCATTGGGATGCAAATGAAATTCTACTGCGATATCATTCATTTCTCTCAACAGTGAAAGAAAAGCAGAATTAACTGTTAATTTATTGTCCTCTTCAGGACCAATAATAATCTTATTAAGTAGCATTACATTTTCAGGCAAATTGAGATTTAACTCTGTACCAGCCTCTCCTCTGGCCGCATACCATCTTCGATCTTTCTTTCTCTGGAAAAATATAACTTCATATTGTTTATCATTTAAAAGTTCAATTTCGTCTGTTGTTGGCTCGGCAACAATTTCCACTTCTCGATTTTCATCTCGATCAAACACCTCTGTCATCTCAGAAAAAGTGAATTTCTTCTGAGGCAAATTTTTTAAAAAATAATCGACTAACAACAATTTAGGAGAACCATTTTTATTTGCAATCTGGCTTAACTTAGGTAAATATCGAATAAAATAATCCATCGGATTAATAGCAGAAGTCGCTTCTTCAATCTCATCTTCAAACTTTCTTTCTTTACCTCTTGCGAGAATATGAAAAAAAGCATCGAGCTCAATAGCATTTTGAATGTTTCTTCGAATCCACTCTCGAATATTTCTTGGTTTGCCGTTTTTACCTGTTGGATCTATTTCAGGTTGTCTAAATCTTTTCGTAATAAAATTACCTTCTGGCTTCATTAGACTTCCTTCAACAGCTTTCCAAATTCTTAACTCTGTTAATTCATGGACAGCTTTTCCAACACTTCCTGCGTAGACTTGATTTCTAGTCCGACCCGCATGATCAGCCCCAAAACGGGAATCAATAAATATCAACTCTGGTTGTTTGCTAAGAGGATCTATCTGTGTAGTCAAGATCAAGTAACGTTTATTAGTCTCTAAAGTAACAATTAAATTTCCGATTTCATCACGCATTACTCTATCATCATGACTTTTTTCTAAATTCAACATTGCCGATCTAAAATCGATATCGCTGTCCGGCAAAACTTTCGCACCAATTTCATTTGCAATGGATACGAGTATTTCCAAATTATCTCCAACCACTGTAGAATTGTATGCTATATGATCCACTGCAGTCCCTGAACTCGAAATCACAACATCATCCTGCAAACCATAACCTTGCACTTGCACTCTTTTGCTACCGATCAAGCCATTTTCAAGGGTATTCCTTTGATTAGTTCTACTGTTTTCCCCTTGCAAATTAACACCGCCAGAAAAATATTTTCTAGGTATCATTTCCTGTGATATTGGATCATAGTCTTCTTTGATAAAATCATAAACTCCTTTCTTAAAAGATTCTACATATTGATCATAGATCCTCTGACTAATTTCCTTATCTTCCAGATCAATTCCATTTGTTTTATTTTTATCAATATAAGTCTGCCCTAAGAGACTTTCTTTTAAATTGTTTTTATACCAACGAGCCAAAATCATCGCATTGTAAATCTGTCGCAACTTAGCAAATGTTTTGCCATTATTCACTTCACTATCCAACTCCGGAATAATAATGTCCTTTAAAACTTTTGAAGAAACCTCGCTAATTTGCGCCAAATCTTCCTTGTTAATATTTCCTAAGCCGTGTTTTGTACTACCAACATTACTTTCTAAGGCCAAGTAATCCTCTTCTAACATAACCTTCAATTTACTTTCGACTATAAATGCACTTGTATCATTTACATATATAATTGCTTTATCTGGGACAATCCAAACCTTATTAAAAGTATTCATTGGAACTTCTGTTGTCCCATACTCTTCTTGTGCTCTTTTATATACTCGATTCCAAAAGTCATTGCCCAATTCGTCCTCTGGATACATTAATGAGGCTGTTAACTGTTTTAACATATAGTCTTGTGCCAACAAATCTCTCCCCATATCTGTATCGCCTAGCCCTTTCGGAATAATGCGATTTTTTTCGTATGGGGATAAATTTACCCACATTTCATCTTCTGGAACTGTTAATGAAGCTAAAAAATATTTGATAAGCTTATTGGATTCTTTCTGGAATTTATCGCCTTCAAGATTATCATCCCCAGGATGAATGATCATATCAAATTGTAAAGGCTTTTCAGGATAAACCGTGATTCCTACGGTAATGGCAGGATTAAAGTTAGAACTCAAAGTAACCATTGTTCCAGGGATAGGTAAATCAAGCACACTCCGAGCGTTGGCCATTGGAGGCGTTATCAGGTTTGTAGTAAAGGCCACAATAATAAAACAGGCCAATATTTTATTAGCTATTCTAAAACGATATATATTCATAACTTACGACTTATTCAGTTCTAAATATTTCAGTTTATATTAAAAGTTTTACTTTTATATAGCAAGTATAACATATATATGGGAGATCGACCATGTGGAGTAAATTGTATCAAATCTGAACCGAAAAGTTCGTATTCTTGATTGATCCCTCAAGTGCCCCCAATATCCGAACTTTTGCTAATCCACAATGTGTATATTATAACTCATTATATTTGAGTTATTAAGCAAAAAGAAAGCCCCAGTTACTATTAGTAACTGGGGCTATAATCCGAAAAAAGTTCGGATTTTCAATTGGCTCCCCCGCGAGGACTCCCCCATACGCTTCGCTCCTGGGGCGAGTTCGCCAAGCTTCGCTTGGCTCATCGGAACAATCCTTCGGGGGTTTGGGTATCTCGCTACACAGAGGGACTATTCAACAAAAAAGGCCAGCTTACGCTGACCTTTTTTATTAAATACTCCCCCGCGAGGACTCGAACCCCGGACCCAGTGGTTAACAGCCACTTGCTCTACCAGCTGAGCTACAGGGGAATAACTGTTTTATATGTTCTCTTCCGCATCCCGATTTATAATATTTTTCTTTTTTTCTTGCTTGGGAGCGGTCGATGCATTTTTCTATTAAAAGCAATTTATAAGGCCGATTACCTTTGGTTGACTTTTGATAACCTGCATTATGCTCTTTTAATCGTTTCTTTGGATTACTACTTATCCCCACGTAAAGTTTCGCATTTTTTTCACTTCGAAGTATATAAACATACATTTTATGCCTTTCTGCCACTTGCTCCCTGCCTGCCGACAGGCAGGTACCAGCTGAGCTACAGGGGAATAACTATTAAAGAGCGATTTTTCTATTTTAAAAATTTCTATTGAGATTATAAAATTAAGCTGCTTAAATAGAAATAAATTATATCTAAAAAGGGCCAAAAGTCAAGATATGATATCATGTATTCTCCTCTAGGAAACAAGAGGAAAGGGTTTAAGTTTTCTTCGGCTTGAACATGTCCTCATTGATATGGAGGCCTATGGTCTTGAACTCTTCCAGGCATTTGGGAACATACCCTGTTGCGACGTAATCTCCTAAAATGGTTCCGTCCACGTCTTTGCCGTGTTGGTCGAAATGAAAGATATTCTTCATTTCCAAATAATGGTCTTCGTTGATGCCCGTCACTTCTGTAATTTCGACTATTTTACGTGACCCGTCGGCAAAACGGTTGACGTGAACGATAATATCCAGGGCGGTTGAGATCATTTCGTTAATGGCACGCATGGGAAGGTCCACTCCTGCCAGCAAAATCATCGAGCTCATACGGACCAGAACATCCTTGGTGGAATTGGCATGCAGGGTCGTCATGGAGCCGTCATGGCCCGTATTCATGGCCTGAAGCATGTCCAGAATCTCTGCGCCGCGGCACTCCCCGACGATAATCCTGTCAGGGCGCATGTGCAGGCTGTTGGTAAAAAGCGCCCGGATAGGCACCCTTCCTTTGCCTTCCACATTCGCCGGCCGGGATTCCAGCCGGATCCAATGTTTCTGGTTGATTCTCAGCTCAGCGGCATCTTCAATGGTCACGATGCGCTCATTTTTCGGGATAAAAGTGGAAATGATATTGAGAAGAGTTGTTTTTCCGGAACCGGTCCCCCCGGAGACGATGATATTTTTTCTGCCCTCAACACATGCTGCCAAAAAGTCGCGCATGTCGCTGTTTAAGCTATGGTATTTGTCCAACAAATCGTCGGTGGTTGGACGTTCACGCCCAAATTTACGAATGGTAAGCACAGGACCCGTCAAGGAAAGAGGGGGGATGATGGCATTAAATCGAGACCCGTCGGGAAGCCGCGCATCCACCATGGGGGTGGATTCATCGATGCGCCGGCCCAGGGGGGCGATGATGCGGTCGATGATCGATCGCATTTGCTCTTCAGAAACGAACTTTGCAGGCGTTAAGGCCAATTTCCCCTTTTTTTCAATAAAGACTTGCCGCTGGCTGTTGACCATGATATCGGAGATCTCGCCGTCTTCCAGGAATTCTTCCAGCGCGCCCAAGCCAAAAGCCTCGCTGGCGATTTCCAGCGTGAGGCGTTTTCGTTCGGCCTCATTTTTGGATAAGGATTCCTTTGTTTCCACCAGGATTCCTTCGATTGTCTTGCAGGCTTCCTTGCGTAATTCCATTGTCCTTTTTTTGTCGCTTAAGGCTTCCGGGGTCAACCGGGTAATATTCATCACTTTCACAAGTTTGTCATGAACCTGCTTTTTTAATATCGTTTCTGCGTCTTCCTCATCAAACTTAAATGTTCCCCTCAAGCTCCCGCCAGATTGAGAGAATCCGAGTTTTTCCAAAAGTTCATTGGAACCTTTTATTTGCGATGATGCTTCAAAACTGGGTATTTCTTTAAGATCCAGAAAAAGTTCTTCCTTCTTGAATTCCTGCGAAAGACCCCAGATGGCTTTGGCAACAGCGGATTTGGGGTTGCTGATCACGCAGGGAATCCCGCGGTTTAATGCCAAACCCACAACTTTTCCGTCAGAAGGAATTTTAGCGAATATTTCCAGCCCCAGCTCATCCTGTACTTTTTGCCAGTCCATTTCGCCCCGCGATCCGGAACGATTAAGCACCAACTTGATCATTTCTTTGGGAAGGCGCATGTTGTTGAGCATTTCCAGGCACCATTTTAGCTTTTTTGTGGATAGATCATCAGGGGTTGCGATCAGGGCGATTAAATTGGAGTTTTGGAATACCGTAATCAAGGCATCACTGAAAACTTTCGGGGCATCAACAATAATATAGTCGTATAACTTCACTGCTTTTTGGAAGAAGGCATTGATCTTGGAAGGGGTGAAATGCGTTATTTGCGTTGTGTTGAGAATGGCCGGCAGGAAATCCAATCCGCTCGAATGGGAAACAACAGCTTTTTTGATAAATTCGGGGTTTGAGATGGCTTCTATCCTGTCCATGAGGTTGATCAGGCCGTAGCGGCAGGGGGTATTCAACATTTTGTCAATATCATGGCCTGATTGAAAATTCAACTCTACAAGAAGAACTTTATGTTCGGCTATCGCCAAAGATACAGCCGTATTCACGGCGATGAAAGTTTTTCCTACGCCGCCTTTATTGCTGTAAAATGAAATCGTTTTTGCGCCCATAATCAAAAATTCTCTCAATAAGTTTACGGTTTACGATGAAATATTTCTTTGTCCAGCTTGACTCCTTTGACGATAAGCTCTTCAGCGCACTTGGGGACATAATCGCAATTTTCATAAAATCCACGGACTTTTCCGGTGGAATCCCTCTCTGTTTGCCTGAAAACAAAGACATCCTTTAAAATCAATTCATGTTGGTCGGATATCCCGGCTATTTCCGTGATGCCTGTAACCTTGCGGGAGCCATCAGTAAAACGTGACATATGAACGACTACATTAATAGCAGAAGACATCATTTCATTGATGGCCCGTATGGGCAATTCAATGCCGCTTAATAATATCATGGAGCTCATTCTAATCAATACATCGCGTGTGGAGTTGGCATGCAGGGTCGTCATGGAGCCGTCATGGCCCGTATTCATGGCTTGCAGCATATCCAGGACCTCAGGCCCGCGGCATTCCCCGACGATAATCCTGTCAGGGCGCATTCTTAAGGAATTGATAAAAAGGTCTCTTAAAGAAACCTCGCCGGCCCCTTCGACGTTGGCAGGGCGGGATTCCAGCCGGCACCAGTGCTCTTTTTTTAGCCTCAATTCTGCGGCATCCTCGATGGTGATGATGCGTTCTCCGTCGGGAATGAATTCAGACAGAACATTTAAAAGCGTCGTTTTTCCTGATCCCGTCCCTCCGGAAATAATGATATTCATTCGTCCTAAAACACACGCACGAAGAAAATCCCGCATAGGTTCCGATAAGCTTTGAAATTTTTGAACGATATCATCAGCGGATAATTTTTCAGATCCAAATTTTCTAATGGTCACGGTCGGGCCTGTCAGACACAAAGGGGGGATAATGGCATTAAAACGGGATCCGTCTTGCAGTCGTGCGTCCACCATGGGGGTGGATTCATCGATGCGCCGGCCCAGGGGGGCAATGATACGGTTGATAATAGCGCGTAATTGTTGATCAGAAAAAAATCGGTAGCCTGTCAGTTCAACCTGGCCATCTTTTTCAATATAAATTTCCTGGCTGCTGTTGACCATAACATCGGAGACATTGGGATCCGCCATGACTTCATCCAGAACGCCCAAGCCGAAAATTTCGGTAACAATTTCATTGACGATTTTTAAACGTTTTTCATGTGAGGAGATCAAGGATCCTTTTTCTTCTATCAAAAGGTTGCTGACGATTTTTTTAGCGGATTCCCTTAATTCATGGGATTTTGAAGGGTCGCTGAAATGTTCTGTCGTTAAGGATTCGAGGTCCAATTGTTCTATGAGTTTGGCTTGAATTTTTCGTTTGAGGGCACTGATTTCATCCCGGGGAAGCCCGGAGCCGTCAACTCCCTCGGATGTAGCCCCCAGAAAATCTTTTGGATTTTCAAATTTATCGGTATCGATATGTTTTCTGTCAATGTCTGTTGTTTGGAAATAAAGGTCTCCTCTTTTAAGCTCACTGACAAGCTTTTTAAAGGCGTCCGCTACAGGGCTTTTAGGCTTATCAATCACAGAGGGAACTCCGCGTTCCAGGGCTGTTCCTACGGCTTTTCCGTCGGAAGGGATGCGGGCGAGAACATCTATGCCAAGGGCGGATCTTACTTCTTGCCAGGCAACACCTCCCTGACTCTCGGCACGATTTAAAACCAATTTCATCATTTTAAGAGGGTAATGCATATCTTGGAGAATCTTGATGCACCATCTCAATTGATAAACGGCCAGGACATCGGGGGTGGCTATCAGCAAAATGATGTTGGAAAGATCGAGCACGTTGAGCATCAGCTCGCTGAAAGACTGCCCCAAGTCAACGATGATGTAGTCGTAATTATGAGAGATGGTTTTAAGAAAAAGTTTTACATCCTTCGAGGCAAGAGAACCGATATCTTGAGGTTGCACGATAGCAGGGAGGAAGTCCATTCCAGAGGAATGCGAAATAACGTATTTACTGATATTACTAAAATCGGATTTTTCTTCTTCTTGCGTCTCTGTCAGAAGCTGGGCGAGCGAGTGCTGGGGGATGAGATTGAGCATTCTGGCCATATCATGCCCGGCCTGGATATCCAGGTCTAGCAAAAGCACTTTCTTTCCTGATAATGTCAAGGCTGTGGCTAGATTGGCCGCAAGAAATGTTTTGCCAACACCACCCTTATTGCTGAATACGGGGATAATTTTCGATTCCATGCTTTTTTTTCGTAGATATTGAATAGCGTTCTGTTATTTTTTCAGTCTCTTATTATACTCATAACATCTTGCTATTTCCAGCTTTTTTAAAATGTATTTGTTCCCATTTTTAATTGATGGGAGTATAATAAACAAAAAAAGGAGGGACTATGGGAACTTCACTATTTTTGGCGAGGGTCCTGGGGCCGTATTGCATGATTGCTGCCTTGGGGGTTTTAGTTAACCAAAAAAGATATTTTCAGATGATGGATGACTATTTCCAAAATGCGGCCTTGATCTATGTCGGGGGGATTATCGCTCTTTTGTTTGGATTGATTGTCGTGCAGGTTCATAATTTTTGGGCCGCTCATTGGGCGGTGATCATTACTGTTTTTGGATGGTTGGCGATTGTTAAGGGAATCGCTTTAATCGTTTTTCCCCAATCGATTGCAAAATTAGGCGAATCATACAAAAAAAATACCACATTGTTGAGAATTAATTTGATCATTGTTTTCTTGCTTGGTGCCTATATGACATATTGCGGATATTTTGTTTAATTAAAAAGAGGCTTTCATTTGCATTGAGCCCGTTGCAGGTTAATACTTGCAACGGGTTATCTTTTGGGTATAATACATTAGGGATAAGACATATCCCACACACTTCTTTAGAAAGATGAATTGAGGAATTGGATCATTAATATTAAAAATGAGGAGGAAGGAATTGGACTACACCGTATTGATTGTTGATGATGAAAAGAAGTTTAGAAGCAAATACAAAACCATGTTTAAGGCCAAAGGACTGAAGGTATTGCAAGCCCCGGATGCTCTTGAGGTGGTTAATGTCTTGATGCGCAAAAAAAGCAGTATGGACCTCATTATTTTAGATATTTGTATTCCTGAGGTGGATGGCCGCGGTATTTCCGAGATAGTGGAAGAATATGCCCCCAATATTCCCATTCTTGTTGCAAGTTTCCTCCCCATCAATGATCAGAAATTGAAAGTACGAAACGCAACGGATTATTTTCATAAATTGGATAAAGATAGCGTTTTGTGGGACAAAGTCAAAAAAATACTGGGCATAGAAAAAAAATAAGGGTTATCTAATATGCCTGCCTTTGTGAAAAAAAATTGATATCGCATATGTGGAAAAGTAAAAAGCAAAGTATTATTTGCATGGGAGGGTAAGATGAATAAGAACAAATTAGCAGGCCAGTGTTTAGCGGGTAGTGTCTTGGTCCTTATTGTTTGCTTGGTCGTAAGAGTGGTCAATACAACAGGTATCTTTAGTTGGGAACTATTTGGCTTATGGAAGCTGAGTGCAAGTCTGGTTCTTATTTCTATAGCACTAAGCGTCAGCAAAGATTAAGCACAAAATCTTAATTAATATCTATTGCATAATTTTTTGAATTGCATTAAAATATCTCCACTTGGAAGAAGGAGGAGGATATGTTTAAAAAGAATAAGACAAAAAAAGCAAAAAGCAGTACCCCCAAAAATTCATTCCTCATGAAGGAGCTCAGAAAAATCAAAACTAAAAAGAAGGGCATTTTGAGCGAAGAAATTGCCAGAAAAGCTTATGAGCTTTTTGAGCAAAGGGGCAGAACAGACGGAAGTGATTTGGATGACTGGTTGCAGGCTGAAAAAATGGTTGGCAAGAGTTAATGGGTTCCTGTTCTAATTTGGGTTATCGCTTCAAAATTGATGTCGCTTCATGAGCAATAAATCCTCTTTGGCGAGACCATTGCATAGATGGTATCGCCAAAATGCAAGAGATCTTCCCTGGAGAAAAACGGCTGATCCTTATAAAATTTGGATATCAGAGGTCATGTTGCAGCAAACCACGGTTAACGCCTGTATTCCGTATTATCAGCGATGGGTGAAGACGTTTCCAACAGTAAAGCATGTCGCGCATGCCCCTTTGCAGAGAATTCTGAAAGCTTGGCAGGGATTGGGTTATTATCAGAGGGCCCGCAATATCCATTCCTCTTCAAAAATTATTACCCGAACTTATGGGGGTAAGATCCCCAGAAAGGCTCAACAGCTAAGGCAATTGCCGGGATTCGGCCCCTATACCGTGGGAGCTGTTTTAAGCATTGCCTACAATTTTCGTTATCCCATTATTGATGCCAATGTGAGGCGTGTTATGATGCGCCTTTTGGCTATTCAAGGAGAAGCGCAGGTTTCCCTTGATTCTCAAATTCTCGCATTTCTTAAAAAAATACTTCCTAAAAAAAATATCAAAATGTTTAATCAGGCGCTTATGGAGCTGGGAGCTCTCGTCTGCCGCAGCCGGGAGCCTTTGTGCTCCCTTTGTCCTGTGCAAAAATTTTGCAAGGCTTATGCCAGGGGCATTCAAGAAATCATTCCCTCCCCCCAAAAAATGAAATACAGGGATTTGGATGTCGCTATCGGAATACTGCAAAAAAACAAAAGATATTTTATTCAAAAACGTTTATCCAAAGGACTTTTAGCGGATTTGTGGGAATTGCCCGGAGGAAAAATCGAACAAGGGGAAGGCCCGAAAGCAGCTCTTGCAAGAGAACTGAAAGAAGAATGTAATATTGATATTGTCACCTGCAAACCATTCATGACAACAAAACATTTTTATACCAATCATCGTGTCAAACTCCACGTATCTTTTTGTGAACCTAAAATATATCCCTCCGGGGATAGAAGACGCCGATGGGTTACGTTAAAAGAAATGGATCGATATCCCATGCCCTCGGGAACGGCAAAAATCATAGAAAAACTAAAAACTAAGGATTTGGGTTAAGAGATTTTTTTGGTAGAATAAAAAAGTCAAAAACCAGAACGAGGAGAGTAGCCAAGTCAAATCATGAGTAAAATTACCTCCAAAAAAATTTTCATCATTATTATTGCCCTTCTGGTCTTTGGGATTTTTTTTATAAAAATAGAAGCAGAGCACAAAAAGAGCTATCTGGAATCGTCCCTCAAATATGTCCCTCTCCGATATAAAAAGGCCGTTAGGCAAGCGCTTGATTCAGCCGGAGACAATGCGGTCCAAATGGCACGGGCCCTCCATGCCACACATCCTCTAGAGGTTAGTAAGATGTCATTTGTCATCGCCAACATGCCCACAAGAGATTTAAAGACCCTCAGATATGATTTTTTGCTGGAGAATCTCCAATGGGCTCGTTGGGCTTTATCGCAAGTATCTTGGAAAGGAATTCCTCAAGAAATATTTTTCAATTATGTGGTGCCTTATGCAAGCCTGAATGAAAGGCGCGATAATTGGAGAAAGGATTTCTGCCAGCGTTTTATTGGCATTGCTAAAGAAAGCAGGACGATCAGGGAAGCCGCCCAAAAATTAAACAGCATCGCATTTAAGGAGTTGAACGTTGCTTATGATGCCCAAAAGCGCCCCAAACCCGACCAGAGCCCTCATGAGTCAATGGAGGCATCTTATGCGTCGTGTACGGGATTGTCCATTCTTCTTGTGGATGTTCTTCGGTCGGTAGCTATCCCTGCAAGAATCGTTTTAATTCCTGAGTGGGTTGATGGAAGCGGAAACCATACCTGGGTAGAAGTCTGGGAGAATCAAAAATGGTATTATATCGGTGCTGCCGAACCAGGGGAGTTTAATGAAACGTGGTTTACAGAGAAAGCTTCTCAGACGGACTCAACCGATCCTGAACACCGGATTTATGCGGCGAGCTTTAAAAAGACGGGATTATCCATGCCGATGGTCTGGGAAAAAAGCATTGATGATATTTGGGCTATTGATGTGACAAGCCGCTACCTGAAATCCGAGGAGAGGTAAAACCATGAAACGACAAAAGAGGCCATTCATTATTTTTTCGCTTTTCTGCTGCATTTTATTACTGAAGACAGATGCGCTGCTGGCAGAAAAAATAAAAGATATTCAAAGGGGAATGTCCCGGGATGCCTTTTTAAAAATTTATCCCAAGTCCTCGGCGAGGACTTATCGTACAGATAAAAAAGAGGAATGGCTGACCTATGATTATTCTGGTAAAGAGAATGTTCATGTGGTGACTTTTTACTTTGAAGATAATCAATTAAAAGACTGGAAATTCAATGACCGTAAAGAAGTGGTCAAAGAGTATCTGGGCGAATATTGTTCTCAAGGATTCATTCAACATAGTCCCAAGATATATGCGGCCATCAAAAATGCTTTTTATGGCTTGCCATGGGATGTTTTTTTATCGGTGACCAGCAGAGCTCGTCCCACACTATTTACGGAATATCATTATTCGGGGATGGGACGATTCGCCAATTCCTCGGAAGTATATTCCTTCCAAGACGATGCCCCCTCATTTATGGATGGAATGACGATTATCAAGTTAAGTACAGAGCTGGAGCTTTCTGATTCTGTTGATGCCATTGAAGGAATCGTTCTTCATGAGATAGCCCATCGTTATCTGGAGCATGCGAAAAACAAAACGGAGCTCTGCAGAAGAGAGAAAGAGGCCAACCATTTGGTAAAAGAATGGGGATTTGAAAAAGAATTTGAAGAAGCCAAAAAGAAATTCGGAGATCCTAACGATCCCCTCAAAGAATATTGCAAATAAGCGTTAATTGGCCAGGATGGCTTTGGCAACTTTAGCCTTACCTTCCGATCCTACCAATTCTTCGATAATGGCCAATGCAAAAGGGATAGCTGTTCCTACACCTTTGCTGGTTACAATATTTCCGTCAACAACGACAGCATCTTCCTCAAACCGGGTGTGCTTGTCAAAATTGCTTTCCATGCCTGGATAACAGGTAGCCGACTTTCCTTCGAGGATACCGGATGTTGCAAGGACCACGGCAGGCGAAGCACAAATAGCCGCAATGATTTTTTGTTCCTTATGCATAAGCTGTATCAGGGAATTTACTTTTTTCGAATTCGCCAAATGAGTTGCTCCCGGCATCCCTCCGGGAAGTATGCAGGCATCAAAATCCGAATCAATGTCATCTAGATTTTGATCGGCTATCAGTGTTATCCCATGGGAACCTTTGATACTTGTATCATGCAACCCGGCTACCGTAACCTCGATACCCGCTCTTCGTAGAATATCGATTACCGATATGGCCTCAATTTCTTCAAAACCATCCGCAAGGATAACAATCGCTTTTTTAGACATAAAGCCTCCTTTTTTCAAATATGATTATATAAAATGGGGGGTATTTTTACAATATTAATGTTTTGAATCCAGGGAGGATTAGGATATACTTTTAATAGACATTTTATCCGCCTGCGCAGAAGACCACGGCTTTAGCCGTGGGGCTCCATTTTAAAGGAGACAGAAAAAGCCATGCCTCATTTAAAGACATTCCTTTATTTTCTGTTTTTATTCCTCGTTATGGCTGCATTGGTCATGGCATATCTTATGGCCATGGGTCTAAAATAGATTACTTTTGATGAAACTCTTTTTTAAATTTAACTTGTTTTTAATCTGCTTAAGGCAGTGGTAAAAATCGTTTGACTTACCCATAGAATAATTTGTATAATTATAATAATTATAATTGAATGAATTTTTATATACTAGGAGATCATTATGACAAAAGATGTTTTTTCAACCCATCAAGTTGCGAAGTTTTGCAAAGTTCATCTTACTACCATCATCAATTGGGTCAATGACGGAACCCTGAATGCCTATACGACTCCAGGAGGGCATAGAAGGATAAAAAAGGAAGACATGATCAAATTTATGATGGATTTCAAAATTCCTATTCCTAAAGAAATAGCTCAGGATATAAAAAGAATCCTTATTATTGACGATGATATCGAGATGTTAGAGGAATTGGAGGAGGCGTTAAAAAGCAAGAAATTCAAGATTGAGCTTGCGTTGAATGGATTTGAGGCAGGGAGAAAAATTTATCGAAGAAAACCCGATCTTATCCTTTTGGACTTTAAGATGCCGGGGATGGACGGATTTCAGGTTTGCGAACTCCTTAAAAAGGATGAGGAAACCGAAAACATCACCATTATTGCAGTCACAGCATTGAATATGGAAGAGGATATTAAGAAAATCAAGAAATGTGGTGTTAAAAAAATTATCCATAAGCCGGTCGATATCAGCAAACTCAAAAAAATAATTAATGAATCCGTATAAAAATGAGAAAATCTAAAAAATCGTCAAACTCCAAGGCTCCCAAGGCAAAAAGTCAGGAAATGATGGAATTTTTGAGTTCTATCCCAGAGCAGGTTGCGGATCCTATCCTCGTTACGACACGTGATTATAAAATTATTTTTGCTAATAAGGCTGTAGAAAAATTGTATGGGTATAAGAGGAACGAGCTTATTGGTAAAAAGGTAGGGATTCTTTCGGCTGCTCCCGTTTCTAAAAAATTCTTAAAACAAGTCGATACATTTGGCTTCCATGGAAAAAGCTGGCTGAGCACAAATCTCAATAAAAGAAAAGATGGATCGACTTTTACTTGCGAGTTTCAGGTCTCTCCTTTAAAAAGCAAGGATGGAGAAATTAATTTTTTAGTGACTGTCCTGAGAGATATTTCCCCCAGAAAGAAAACAGAAGATGATCTGTTTCAGGCCATAGCCCACAAAAGAGCGCTGATCGATAACATTCCTCATATGGCTTGGGTCAAAGATAGAGAAGGGAGGTTTTTGGCGGTGAATAAGGCCTTTGCCAAGTCTTGCGGGTATGCGATCAAGGAAATTTTAGGAAAAACAGACCTGGATGTGTGGCCCAAGATGTTGGCGGATAAATACAGAGCGGACGATTTTGAGGTTATGCGTACTAGGAAGAAAAAATATGTGGAAGAACCAATATCGGAAACAACGGGAACCAAATGGTTTGAAACCTTTAAATCCCCCGTTCTTGATAATAAAGGACGCGTGATTGGCACAACGGGTCTTGCGAGGGATATCACAGAGAGAAAGTCTGCCGAAGAATCCTTAAGAGCCAGTGAAGGAAAGTTTAGGGCGCTGACAGAGAATATCTCGGATATCACCCTTGTTATAGATAGTGAGGGAATGATCAAGTATGTCAGTCCTACCATTCATAAATTGTATGGATATAAGTTGAATGAGGCCTTGAATAAGAATATATCCGATTTTGTTCATCCGGACGAAATTTCCAAAACGATGAAAAAAATTAAACAAGTTTGCAGAAAGCCTAATGTGACATTTGTCGGAGAATGCGTTCGCGCAAAGGGAAAAACTGGCGGATGGCGGTATTGGGAGCCGCTTTTGACGAGCATGTTTGGTGTGGCCGGTGTTGATGGAATTGTTGTCAACTGTCGTGATGTTACCGAACGTAAACTTGCCCGGGATGCTATTCAAGAAAGCGAGGAGCAAAAAAGGCTTGTCATTAAAAACATGATCAGTGGATTTGCTTTGCAGGAAATGATTTTTGATAAAAAAGGGAATCCTGTTAATTGCAAATATATTGAGGTCAATCCTGCCTATATGTCGCTATTAGGAATTGAAGATCCCGCAGGTAAGACGGTGTTGGATATTTTTCCTGACTTTGAGAAATCTTGGATTCGTATGTTTGGGGAGGTCGTAAAAACGGGGATCGCAAGAGAAATTGAGCGATATGTGCCCCCAACAGGTCGTTGGTGGCATCTTGTCATTTGGAAAGTGAAAGGCGATCAATTTGCTAGTGTATGTAATGATATTACCGCAAGAAAACGCGAGGAAAAATCATTGAAGAGGGCCAGAGATGGATTAATAAAAGTGGTTGGAGCTCAAACAAAGGAATTAAAGGAAATTCATCAAGCTCTTGCCGATGCGAGTCGTCTGTCGGATATTGGACTTTTAGCGGCTTCTGTCGCTCATGAGCTGAGAAATCCCTTAGGCGTCATGAGGACAGCCCTCTATAATATCAGAAATAAACGAAAGGATACATCGCTGGATAGCCATATCGCTAATATCGACAAAAAAATTCTTGAAAGCGAACAAATCATTAGGAACCTCTTGAATTATGCTCGTATCAAGATGCCTAATTTTAAAACGGTTAACGTCATTTCTCTTATCGATGATTGTGTCATGCATTGCCGGCAGAAATTCCCCAAGATTGACGCAAAAATCAGGAAACCTTCGACAAGAAGGAAAGTGCTCATCCAGGCGGACAACATTCAGATGATTGAGCTTTTGAGTAATATCATCAATAATGCCTATCAATCCTTTTTAAAAAAGAAAGGGAATATCGATATAAGCCTCAATGTCAATAAAAAAGACGGCATGGTCAACATTTTGATTCAAGATAATGGATGCGGTATCAGCAAAGAGAAACTCAAGAGGGTATTCGATCCTTTTTACACGGACAGGTCTAAAGGAACGGGATTGGGGCTTGCTGTATGTAATCAGATTGTCGACTTGCACAATGGGTCCATCAATATTGTCAGCTCAAAAGGGAAGGGAACCACGGTCTCCATAAATTTGCCTATCAAACAGTAACCTTCATTCATTTTGGCAAGTCGAAGGAAGGCGGGAAGAAAAATGAAAAAAAATGTTCTATTAGTTGATGATAATCAGCAGATGTTGGATGAGTTAAGGGATATCTTTAAAGACAATAAGATCAATTTATTGGCAGCCGATAGCGGAAAAGAGGCGCTTAAGCTTGCTGAAAAAGAAGATTTTGATGTTGCCGTTGTTGATATCCGGCTTCCCGATTTTAACGGTGTTGAATTGATCGACAAATTAAAAAACGTCAGGCCCAATTCCATATATCTTCTCATAACCGCTTATACATCTGCCGAGACGGCCATCAAGGCCCTCCAGAAGGGGGTTCTGGACTACATCGTCAAGCCTTTTAGCCCGGAGGAATTGATCAATTCTGTCAAAAAAGGATTTATGGAAAAAGACGCTGCTGAGGCCAGTGAAAAGCGACTGGAAGAGCTTGTCAAAGAAAAAGGATTATTGCAGGCAAAGGTAATGATGCTTGAGCAGTTGAATGAAATTTTTATGGATCGGGAGAAAAAAATCCTTGATCTTAAAAAGGAAGTGAATGAATTATTGCTGCGATTGAATGAAAACACAAAATATGTCCTCTGATCTGCAGAAGAGACGCTGCATTGATAATTTCTTAAAAACAAAAATAGATATCCTCACCTGGATGTTATAATAAATCTCAATAGATGTTGCCGTATTTATGGATGTTATCTTTGGGGATTGTATAAGAGATGAAAAAAATTTTGATAGTTGATGATGAGCCGAGCGTTGTCAATATGCTGACCATGCTTGTGGAGGAGGCTGGGTATAACGTGATTTCGGCTTATAATGGGCAAGAGGCGCTTGAGCTTGCCAGGAAAGAAAGGCCGGATCTTATCATCACGGATGTGCTTATGCCCGTTATGGATGGTTTTGCTTTCTACAAAGAGCTCAAAAAAAGCCATCAAACAGGGAGAATCCCGGTTTTGGTCTTGACGGCAAGAGGACAGATGGAAGATACATTCAAAGTTATCGGTGTGGATGATTTTGTTGAAAAACCATCGGAAAGCAAAGATCTCCTCCAAAAAATTTCCCGGCTGCTTAAGGAAGAAGACGTCCTCCAGAAGAAGACAATCGTTTCTAGAAAAATATTGATTGCCGGTACATATTCCGATGTTGTTTATCGCATGGTTATGCTTTTAAAAAAGCAAGGCCATGATGCAAGTTTTGTTATGTCTGGGCCGGATTTATTATCTAAAGTAGTCACCACTCATCCTGAAGTGATTATTATGGAAGTCCAGATGGAAGGAATCAATCCTGCCTCTGATATTATCAAAGCCATTCGACTTCTTCCCCGATTACATCAGGTCCCTGTTCTTCTTTATAGTTACTTTCGTGTCTCCGAATTAAGCAATTTGGAGCTTTTAAGAAAGGTCTCTGCGACTGAAGATTGCCAAAAAAAATGCCTCGAAGCAGGAGCCACAGCCTATATCGGGAAATTCGATGATAAAGTCTTCCTGAGGGACATCGCAGCCTACCTAAAATAATTCTGGAAAATATTGAAAATAAGTCGGCAGAGACTCTCCAGGTCATTGGCAGAGATCATTTAATGGATATTCTTTAATCTGGATATGATCCTTTTACGGGCATCTTCGGGAAGGGTTTTTTCTGCGGGGGGATCCATACGGCATAGGCAATCAGGATAGATTTTAAAAACCTTTTTAAGTTTCTTCAGTTGCCTAAAGCAAAGCAGACATGTTTTGCACATAGCCAAATGCAGATAAAGAGAAATCTTCTCGGAGAGAGACAATTTCCTTTCAAAGCTCTTTGACATCAATTGTGTTGCTTTTTTGCATGAAGTTATGTTCAGATTTTCCGTAAGCATTGTTTATTTGTTTTCAAACCAATTCTTTTCTAAGCAGGCTCTTAATTGCAGTCTTGCCCGATGCAGCATAACCCATAAATTTGTCGATGATATGCCCAAAAGCTTACAAATGCTTTCGGTATCCATTTCATCTATTTCGCGAAGGGTAAAGGCATCTGCTGTATGTTGGGGTAATTTTTTCAGGCATTCATCCAAAACGAGCCAAAACTCGTTTTGCCCGGCAAGTTCTCTGGCATCAGGAATCCAGCCGGATGGGAACTTCTTGGGTTTGTCATTTTCTTCAAAGAAACTATCCAATGCCTCTTGGTCATCGTTAATCTCAGAGGCGGAAATTTCGCGTTTGTTTTTTCGGTAATGGTCGACGATCTTGTGCTTGAGGATTCCGATGAGCCAGGTGCGTTCACTGGATTTGCCTGCAAAAGATGGACGAGACTCCAAGCCAGCCAGAAAGGTTTCTTGAACGGCATTTTCGGCCAGATCCGGATTTCTTAGGCGGCTTAACGCGTAGTGGTAGAGATAACTGCCGTGTAAATCAACCCATTGGGAAGGGTCGTTTCCTTTATTCGAAGATTTGTTTTGGTCGTTCATAAAAACCCTTAATTTGAAATAAATTAACAGGAAATTAAAAGAACTTCAAGAAAAACTTTTTTTCTGGATTTTGTAAGCGTATCGTATTAAAATCGACTTATTATTGGCCAAAAGTTATTATCGAAAGGCGGACGACTCATGGAATACAAATGCAGTGTTTGCGGGAAGAATATCAAGGGAGGCCCGGGCAAATATATTGATCATACCGAAAGGCATATCGTGGATATGATCAAATCAAGACACCCTGATTGGCGAGAAAAAGATGGGCTTTGTCCCAGATGCTTTGACTATTACAAAAATCAACTTAAAGGGAATAAGGATTAATAACGGATAAACCTTTTGTTGTTTTAGCGTCAAGGGGAATAGAAATGGAAAAATTGATTGGCTCCGTAATTGAACTTGCTGGTTTGATTGATTATCAAGACGGTTCTGTTGTCAGCAAAGAAATCATCAAAAAAGAGACAGGGACCGTCACTATATTTGCCTTCGCTGAAGGCCAAGGCTTAAGTGAGCATACAGCCCCGTTTGATGCGCTTGTGTATATTTTGGATGGAGAAGCACAGATTACAATTTCTGGTGCAGCCAATCATTTAACGCAAGGACAGATGATCATTATGCCAGCCAACGAACCTCATGCATTAAAAGCAACAAAACCCTACAAAATGCTTTTAGTTATGATAAAATCCAAATGATATGATTAGCGTCGATGAAGCATTAGATATTATTCTGGACAACATTCGTCCTGTTGGCACAGAGAAAACAAATATCCAAGATGCATTAGGAGGGGTACTTGCCAAGGATATTTGTTCTTCTGTTAATATTCCCGAATATGATAATTCATCTATGGATGGCTTTGCTGTAAGAGCACAGGACACCAAGGGTGCATCTGTAAACTCACCAAAAACTTTGCATGTTGTTGATCAAATCCAAGCGGGTATTTTTTCCAAGAAAACGGTTGAACAAAACCAGGCAATCCAAATCATGACGGGTTCTATTATGCCCAGGGGAAGCAATGCGGTTGTTATGGCAGAGGACACTGAATTTGATGAAGAGATTGTTCATATCAAAAAGCAAGTCAATGAGTCTGAAAATGTCAGAAAAGTTGGTGAAAATATTAAAAAAGGTAGTTTGGTTATTGAAAAAGGAAAGGTTTTGGATGCGGCGTCATTGGGAGTTTTGGCATCTCTTGGAAAATCCAAGATTGATGTGAGCAAAAAACCAAGGGTTGCCTTGCTTATAACGGGCGATGAAATCATTGAAATCGATGAGCCTTTTGTCGAAGGAAAGGCAAGAAATTCCAATGCTTATGCGTTATCCGCACAAATCGAGGAAACCGGATGCATTTCAGTCAATAAGGGTATCGTGAGGGATGATTTGGATGCCATCAAGCAAAAGCTCAAAGAATGCCGTGATTGTGATGCGATCATTACATGCGGGGGTGTTTCTGCCGGAAATTATGATTTCGTAAAGGAGGCTGTCGAGGCCATCGGTGGTGAGATTAAGTTTCACAAGATCAAGATGAAGCCGGGTAAACCCAACCTTTTTGCGATTTGGAACGAGATTCCTATTTTTGGTCTACCGGGGAATCCCGTCTCAAGCATGGTGAGTTTTGAAATTCTGGTCAAACCTGCACTTCAACAAATGATGGGCTGTCCTTCAACGATAAGAAATGAGATCGACACAATTCTTAACGAGGATTTTGTGACCCATGATCCACGACAGCATTTTTTAAGAGCCCAGACCCGATGGGAGGGAAACAGATATGTTTCTCGTCTTACGGGCCCTCAAGGTTCCGGTATTCTCAACTCAATGCTTTTGGCCAATAGCCTTGTGATCCTTCCAGAAAACACACAAAAAGCCAATAAAGGGGATACCTTTAAGGCAATTCTTCTTTAAAGCCTAAATTCAATAAATGATTTGGCACAATAAGGTGTTTGCAGTAGAATATAATGACGTTATTAATATTAATACTAAATAGGAGCAAATTATGTTTAATTTTGGATTGGGCGAACTCATA
>Ga0272441_10001618_pt1 | contig 47725 bp, 30 predicted proteins | sample SSMProp6N_FD_193582 | JGI IMG/M metagenome (GOLD analysis project Ga0272441, IMG submission 193582) | Marine sediment archaeal communities from Little Sippewissett salt marsh, Falmouth, MA, United States - SSM-Prop-6N | ecosystem: Environmental > Aquatic > Marine > Wetlands > Sediment ... | reverse complement strand
TTTATCGGGAGGAACAACGCACACATGGTATATCGAAGCTACCGATACTGAAGGAAGTGGAGAAAAGGTTCAATCTCCCCCTTGGGTTTTTTCAACAAGAGATTATGATGAAATAAACTTTGATTTTGTTGAAGCTCCTGACCCTAGAGAAATTCTTGCAGATTCCACTGTTCTTTTTTCATGGGAATGCCAAAATCAATTGACATTAGAGTATCATTATAAACTTGAAGGTTATATTGAAAATTGGTCTTCTTGGACCCAAGAAACATCTCGAACTTATACAGATCTTCCCTGTGGGGTCTATACGTTTGTTATTGAAGCAACAAATAAACAACATCCTGGTAATCCAGATAATGTGACAAAAGAAAGAACCTTTATTATTGCTAATGATTTTGTCCAGACTGAAACAGGAGAGGGTGGTTATGGTGACATATTTGGTTTAGATGCACCTTTAACTGGTTGTGTTCGTATTGATTTATATGATTTAGATGAGTTCTTATTTGGTCGTATCTATCTCTTTGATTTAGGAAATATAAAACATCAATATGCGTCCATGGTTGGTACTGATGTTACGTTAATAGAGAACAATGGTCTTCTTTCCATTAAATCAGCAGATACATCTATGCGAGAATCTCCAGGTATTGTTGTTGATGAAATTCAGTTGAATTTTCCAGTCACACAGCTACGCCAACTCCAAAATTATTATAGTGGTGGAACCGGTCGTCTTCGCTTCTCTGCGTTTCTTATGAACAATTATGTAAGGGAACAACATACGGATGTTTTTAATGTAAAACTCCAGATATATGGTCCTCATGAAGACACTTGGCTTTCGTATTTACAAGATAGTCTTGACTTTACAATATATGATGGAGATGATACAGGACATACTCTGTTAACCTCCCTGGGTGGAGATCAAGATAATATCATAAGTTATAATCCAACTGGTGGTGATCTTGCAGGTCCTAAAGCTGGACAACAAGGTGGTTTGTATGCATTAGATGAAAGTGAAAATTATGAAGATTATATATTTAAGGATAATAATGGTAATTGGGAATATGATTATGGTGACGAACTCATTCATCTAAACCCTGATGGTCTCGGTAATGATGCTGAACCTGATTTTGGAGATCCTGGAGGGATTTATGCCCTTGATATCGATAATAAAGAACCATATATTTTTTTAGATACTGGGGATGAACCCTGGGAATATGATGGTCAAGATAATAATGGTGACATAGCAGGTTTTTATGAGAATAATCATCCAAGATATAGAGACCCAGATAATGACGGCTTATGGCCAATCTATTGGGAGGATCCCGATCAAGAAAATCAAATAGGTGGTATTTTTTCACTTGACTCTAACCAAAATTCTTTTACCTTTATAGATTTCAATAATGATTGGATCTATGGTGCTTATTTAAATCTCAAACATACCTTATGCAAAGTAGGTTTTGGTTAATTACTACTATATTAAACTAAAATATTTATTGTTCTTATTTACTATATTTTTATATAATAGGAAATGAATTACTTTTCTGAGGACGGGATCCAAGGATGCACAAAAGGAAGAAGTATGCAGTATCTGAATTATTAGGAATTGTCTATATTCTTATGATTTCTACTACCTTAATTAGTGCAATCTATATCTGGGCACCTCAACAACTGAATGATCGAAAAGATCGTATCCGTTCCGAAAGCATGTTAAATCAATTTGAAACCATTGATTCTGTGTTAACAGAGCTACTGGGTCAAGGTGTAGGAAGTAGTAAAGTGGTGACTATGATGACTGACGAAGGGTATATTCATCTCAGTCAAGTGGGGTCTCGTTTTGTGGTGTTTCATCCTACTATTGATGATTTTGATTTTACCGTAGAGGGATTAGATATTGCTGATGACGAGTATGATAACACACTTTTTACCTATTACCAAGAAAAAATACCCGATTATTTCTGGGATTTAGCAGACGACGATCGAAAAATACTGTTTCAGATCTATGATCTAATACAACCAAATAGTGATGAATTTATCTCCGATTCTCTATATTACCCTCCACAGCAGCAACCACTACCGATAACAGTTCGGTTTAATTCCGAAGAATCAGACGTCTATTCCGAAGATACAACCTATGAATGGGATTTCAGTGATTTAGGAACTTCTAGTCAAGAGAACCCTATTTTTGAATTTGACGAAGGAGAGTATGAAGTAAGTCTCACCCTTGATGATGGAACAAACACACATACTTTTTCAAAAGATATATTTATTGGAGATGAGGATCAGGCGCATGCTGGATTTGACGTGGCGTGCTCTACAGGCTTTTCATTACCAGGCTTCTACAGCGGGCTTAATACAGAGTTTACAAGTGTCTCTGTACCTTCTTATCCAAATATGTTAGAATCCTATGAATGGGACTTTGAACCAGATATTGGTACTGGTGCCTATTCTTTGGTAATTCATAAATTTTTAGAAGCTGATGAGTATGACATTACCTTACATATAGATGATACTGGTGGTAACCAGGCTTGGAAGATTCATACCCTCCAAGTCCAAAATCCTCCACCGATCGTTTCTTTTACCTTTTCCTCACCTGTTGTGCCAGATGGAGACGTAATATTAACTTCAACCACCACCGATTCTGAAGGCGGTGGGCCTGCTATAGCTACACGGGGTGATAAAGGAGGGCTTCTTGCCATAGATGCCATAGATCCTCCTGGAGAATTCTATGCTTTTTGGGATGATGGAACTGAAAATGGGAAATATGATGTTGGCGAAGAAATTCTAGACTGGGACCCTGACAATGGAGATGATGCTTCACCATCTCCAGGCGATCAAGGATATATTATTGCCTTCTGTCCTGTAAGTCAAAATACTCCTTCAGAACCCTATCTTTTTATTGATAATAACGGAGATTGGAAATTTGATCCGAATGATAATAACGGTGAGGGAATAAATTATTATGATCCAGATGATCCCTTACTAGACTTTGATAAAGATGGGAAGTTTGCAGAGCCCTATGCAGATGCAATTAATGGAGATCAAGGAGGGCTATGGGCCTTATATGAATTTCCACAAGGTTCTTATTTTACACAATCTAATGATCCTTATATTTTTAAGGATAATTTAATTGGAGATAACATGTATACTATTAATGAAAAAATTGTTAATAATAATCCCAATGCCGATGCTCTCTGCTATTATTGGGATATTGATTATGATGGTACCCCTGATTTTTATGGATATGATGCCAATTCAATTTCATTTTCTCCACAATCTGTTTATACTGATCCTTTAGGCGTTCATACTATTTTGTTACAAGTAGAAGACGATGCCGGAGGCAAATCTCAACAAACTCACGACATTATTGTAAAGGATGTTGGTGACTCCAACCTTTATACTGGTTTTAGTATTCATTTTGGTACTGTCCCCGATCCTAATCCCTATAATCAAAGCGCCTATACTGCATTTTTGGAAACTAAAGGTGCATTCAATAATAGAAAAATGTCTATTCTGAAAGGCAATGCCACCATATATGAAATTGGGGGGCTTTTAAATTTTTTTTACGGAGAAGTTAAGAAAGAAGGAGAATTAGAAATTTTCTTACAATGTGAGAATTCTGATACCGGTCAAGTAGATTCATGTACACATTCTTATAATATTGTGAAAAGACCACCTAGGGCATGGTTTCAATACGACATAATTAACGAAATTGTTGTTACAAGCGAGATTCCTCTGGAAGGTACGATACAAATTGATGTGAAGATTGAGGATGAGGAAGGGGTCTATATCACTGCTGGGAAAATTTGGGTGTTTGACATTGGAGCTGTTGCCTATGAAGCAGCATTTGGACAAAAGGATTATCGCATCATTCTTGAGAATGGTGCTGTGCTTTCAACAGTGTCCCAAAGTGGTTCAGTTACGGATGAACCGGAGATTTATGATGAGACTCGGTTAGAAGGCATTGGTACTGAATTGGTCCAAATTGAAGGTGTTGCCAGTGATTTTATTATGAATATTGTCCAATTCCTCATCGATGGTGAAGTAACCATAGGTCCTGGTGGAGGACATCATAGATTTAACATAAAATTGTTGGAAAATGAGGTATTAGAAAATAGTATTGAATATTATTCAACCCTAAAAATGCAAGTCTTTGGAGATGAAGGTTCCGTATGGCGCCGCTATTTTACATCATTTCAAGGATTTGAAGATTATTTTGGAGATACCATACAGTATAAGACAGGAGATACAACAAGCAACACGTTTATGCTTGCTCTTTCTAAATTTTCTCTTGATGTTGAGGTGTTATCATGAGGCGAAGTAATTCGCAGGCCGTCTCTAATATTCTTGGGTTTGTCTTTTCCTTTTCTATTCTTTCCTTAATAATGTCCTTTTCTGTCCTTACTACTATTTCTATCATTGATGCAAAATCCCATGAGGCAGCATCGGTAGAAGCTCAGAATCTAGCCAATCAAATTGCTGATGCTATGGTAAATGCAATTACTATAAGTCAATCAATGCCAAATGCTGAGTATTATAATTATTTTGAATTTCCAGAAACTCTAGCTGGATTTGATTACTATATTACAATTGAGAATAATATTATTTCCGTAAAAACAACTGATGGAGAGATCCATAAAAGTTGTCCCATGTATAATACCAATTACTTAGCATTTAACATCGAAGAAAGTATAACGGGTGGTCAGGAAGGCATTTCTATTGCTTATTCTCCCCCCGAATTTATCTATAAGATTGATTGTGGAGCTGGAGATCCTGTTCAAAATGACAGTATTTCTCATTCCAAGGTGAAATCTGGGTATTCGTATGTAACAGAAAATTCTCTCTATGATCCTTCTTTACGAGAACCAAAATGGCATGATGGTAGAGATGCCGAGCCTATGGACGGACAATATGGTGGCGTATGTGCTGTTGATGATGAAGGAGAACCCTATATTTTTGTCGATTTAAATGGTGATTGGCAGTTTGATTCTGCCGATGACATTCTTCTCAACGCTGACTTTGATGATGATGGCGCCATAGCAAATGTTGGTGGTCATCTGGCTGGACTGTATGCATTTGATGGTACAATTCCTGGTGGTGAACCTTTTCTCTTTGAAGATAGTAATGGTAATTGGATATTTGATGATTTGGATGGAGTTCCACCTTATGACGAACCTCTGAGAAACGATGATCCAGATGGAGATGGGAATCCAGCAACCCCTACTGGTGGAGAACAAGGAGGATTATGTGCTATTGATCCTTACGGAGAACCTTTTGTATTTCAAGATAAAAATCCTGATAATAGATATACTACATCTGGTTCTGGTGACCAACTCATTTATTTAAATCCAGATTGGCACTATAATCACCAGTACCGCATTCCTATTAAACTGGACAACACAAATGGACCTAACATCAACCATCCTATTCGTATTGTACTTTCCTCTCAAGAGATTGCTATAAACAAGATCTTTTATTGGTACTCACATACAGTATATAGTAATGGAGTTTTTTACGATCCTATATTAGATAAAGAACTGAAGTATTCTATTGAATATATTAAGTCCTATGATGCTGAAAATCCAGATTGGTATTTTGGCGTCTCAGATCTTGTTAAAGAAAATGTTGTTTTTTATGTCAATGTCACTATCCCAGCTGATATAACAAAATATATCTATTTTTATTATGGCTCTGACAAATATTTTAAAAATGATGTAAACTCTATAGCAGATTTCTATGATGGTTTTGATACATCCTACTTTTATTTTGATCGCATTTATTCCCAATATCAAGAGGACGAAATAGTATATGGGGCAGCACGTGATACTTGGGATTTTTTTTATGTGGTTGGTAGTAAACAAGATACTTCTGGAAATGTAGATTGGTGGCTCAAACAATTTGATGTGAATGGATATGAATATGACCAACAGGCTGTTGCAGGTTCTCCAGATCCTGGTTGGAATAAAACTATTGATGGTGGTCAAGGTGATGATTGTGCACTTGGGATTGCAGTTAATGGATCGCCCCCAGGAATTTATATTGTAGGTTACAAAACAAGTACTTCGAACGGTAAAGATTGGTGGCTTAAGAAATTCTCACGAAATGGAACTGAGGATATTAATAACTGGAATCTCGAGAGAGATCATAAGGGGGGTGACGATGTCGCAAATGCGGTTGCTGTTGATGATTCCCCGACCTCTATTTATGTAGTTGGTTATGCGACAGACGCCTCCAAAGATTGGTGGATTAAAAAATTTAATTCTAATGGTATTGAGGATGTGCTCAATTGGGGGAATGCCCCAATTGATGGCAATGGTGGCGATGATGTTGCTAATTCAGTAGCTATTGATCAAAAACATAAGGTATATGTTGTTGGTTATGGCACTAATCTTAATGGGAGTACGGGAAAGGATTGGTGGATTAAAAAATTTAATTCTAATGGAATAGAGGTAGCTGAATGGGAAAAAACCTTTGATGCAAACTCAGGTGATGATGTTGCAACAGCAGTGACAACAGATACCAATGGAGATGTCTATGTTGTTGGCACTATAACAAATGGAGCTGGAAATACGGATTGGTGTATTAAGAAATTTGATGAGGATGGTATTGGATTATGGGAAAAAACCCTTGATGGTGAAGGAAATCAAGATGATGTTGCTAATACCATTGTCCTAGATAACACCGATACATCTGATGATTGGAGTTATACTTCTGGTGAATTATTAGAGCCTGATATTGACGGAGACGGAACACCTGCCTTCCCTGAAGGTACTGATAAAGGTTATCTTATTGCTTATGATAATCAAGATCCTGCTGAACCGTATTTATTTAAAGATGCAGGTACTAAATGGATTTATGATTCCGAATATTTAGGAGATGCAATCCTTGATCCAGATGGCAATGGTATAAACGCAATTCCTCAGAATAATCAAAAAGCAGGTCTTTATGCGTTAGATAATCAAGATCCTAGACGGCCATACTTTTTTCAAGATACTGTACGTGACTGGGAATATACGAGTGGTGAATTCACCTATAAAATTGATGGTGCTGCGATTCCAACTGAGGGGGATGAAGGAGGTTTGTACGCCAGGAGTAATTACACGGGGGAGTATCAACATTACACTTTTGTGGATTTAAATTTTGTATATGTTGGAGGGCAAGCTATCAATCAGCAAGGACTGCAGCAAATGCGAGTCATCAAGTATTATCCAGGTGGTGCTGAGAGATGGGATGAAACGTTTAATTACCCCGGAGATGGTGATAGTTCTTGTAAAGCTATTGTAATTGACAATTCTTGTATGATTTATCTTGCTGGCATAGGAACTGACTTTGAAGGATCTGTGACAGGTGCTGATTGGTGGATTAAGAAATTAAACTATGGCGGTGGTGGCATTCATTCTTTCTCAGACAGCGATTTTTCACCTGAACTATGGTCTTTGTCTCATGTGGCTTATTTGGGTTATTTAAGTAGCCCTGGAATAAGCCCTTTTACAAAAACATGTAAAATACCTTCAACAAGTTGGGCTCATCAATACATACTTACGAAAGATTATAATATTACTCTTGAGGATACAGCTCTCTATCAAATCGAGGTGAAATTTTACACAAACTCGACAAAACGTTACAATGAATATAAAGATCTTGAACATTTTAAGTGGAATAGTGAATGTTATAGTGGTGTTATCCTTTTAAGTCAAGATAAAAAGGTGAATTACCATCTTCCCCTTATACAATATACTTTAGATGCCTATATTGTGGAGCTTCATGATCATATAAGATTCGTAGGAGGTGATCCAGATTATTATGAACCAGATCATACAGATTTTCAAATCACGAAAAGAGAAGATGGTAGCATTACCCAAGAAAGTGAACAAATAGAGATTCCCTATTTGCTTGCTGGTCAAAGTTCAGGAGAAGGAGCGATTCTACGTATCTATCTCTACAAAAATGACCAAGGGAAGACAGTTATTGCCTCTAGCTTATATCATCCCAGTACTTCGGCTCCCTATGAAGATATTCAGGTATTCACTGATGAGAGTGGCTCTTCCTTTCTTGAGAACGGCAGAATTGGTATCGTTAATTTCTATGAGACATGGGGTCAGAATTATTATTGTGACTCTATACGTGTAATAAAAACAGTAAAGGATGCGCCAGATGTTACTGTTGGAGTTACCGAATCTATTAATTTTGGATGGGCATGGGATGGTATAGTTCCAGCAGGTGCAGGTGAGCAGGACACTACGTTCTGCATGGATCCGCTCTTGTATGATTATGTTGAAGTCCCCATTGAGATTGGAAATGAAAATGTATTTATTATTGGCAAACTGACTTCTGATATCTATCAAATCTCCTTAACTATCGGAGAAAATACAGAAGCATGTGAGTTAATGTATGGATTTCGAGAAGAGGGTCAATTATTTACTTTTCCTGGCTCAATTATTTTGCCCGCGACAGCAGATGACGAATTCATTCGTGTGTGGTGTACCCAAGATGTACAAGTTCCTGAAGGAAAATATGGTGAGTTAGGACTGAAATTTGTGGGCGACTCGTTAGAAATGAAGAAAATCTCTTCTATTACCGTTGAGAAGGTTGAACAATATGTGGGATTTGAAAGTACCCCTGATTAGGAGGAAATAAACGATGGATAATACGGGACAAATGATGGTTTTGGAGACTATCTTTTTTGCCTCTACTGTTATTCTTGCTATCGTCTTCCTCTACCAATTGGCGCCACCTTCAGTTGTTACTGAGGTCTATTCTACTGATCTCAAGGCAATTGGCGATGATGCCCTGCGCAACATCTATCAAGACAATGTCACAAATCCTCCCGATTATGCTAAGCCCGGGTATCCTCAAAGCGCTTTGGTACATTATTTAATTGAAAATGAATATGGAAGTCTTGTTTCAGATCTCCATAATCTCATACCCTCGACTGTGATGTATAATATCTATGTGACTAATGTATCAACAACCATGTTTTGGTGTAATTCTTTTGCAGGTTCGGATAATTCCACTGATATTTTACAAGGTGTAGATCCCGTTTCTGTTGCTCATTGTCTGATTGCTATCGATCCTACTTTTCTAGAGAAAAGCAGTAGTGCTCTATTAGAGACATTTGATGGATATTCCGATTGTGTGTACGAAGTACAACTGGAGATGTGGTACATATGATATCACAAAGAGATTCTAAAAACAATCAAACACTACGAACGTTCTTTTCTTCAGATACCTCGGGACAGATGATCACGATTATGGGTATTACTTTGGCACTCTCCGTGATTATCATGGGTTCTCTTACTAGTGAAATATCTGATCTTGACGTCTCTATACCTCAGGTGCGTTCAAGTGATCTTCTTTCAGAATATCTTCATCTCAAACAATGCTTTGGCGTTGCCTTAAATTATAATTTGGTTGATATAGATACTGATACTCTGGAGTTCATAGGCGATTTATATGGAAGAAATCAAAATTATCCTAAAATTATGGAAACAGTTAATGATCTGAGTAATACCTTTAGATCCTTTGAATTGGGACATGATAAGATCTTTTCAGCAACCTATGAGGCACTGGATTACGGATATCTCACAGAACAGGGACATGTGTATCAAGTTCGTATTCTTCTTTCCTTGCGTGATGCCACAGGCGTCCTTGTTGAACCTGTTATTTATTCCATAGTTTGTAAAGCTCAAACCACGAGTTAAAAGGTGATGTATATGCGACAACGTAAACTACTAGGCAATCAAAAAGCCTCTGCAACCGTTATAGAAATTACAATAGCACTTGCTATTATCTTTACTATTTTAGCGATGTTTTTTAGTGCGGTTAATAGTCTTTTTTATGTGCATGTTCGTACTGATGTTGATCTACAAGCAAAATGTCAAGATCTCTGTGAGATTATCATTAGCAACCCTGGACTTACCAATACCTATTACCATAGTTGGGAAGATGATCCTGTTGACACACCAGCACGGATGGGTTTAGGAACCACACCAACGATTGCCTATGGAACATTTGCATCTCCAGGTTCTTTTAATGATCCTGTCTATTCTATCTTTGAAGATGCCCTTTTTGGTCATCTTGTATCTTCTTGCTTTCTTGCAGGAACGCAGGTGCTCTTAAGTGACGGCTCCTCACAAGCAATAGAACATGTTGTTGTTGGCGATGAAGTGATGTCTTTTGATAGTACCAGCAATACCTATAGACCCGCTACAGTAGTGAGAACCTTGACACATCCTCCCGAAGATATGTCAGAGTATTATCTTATTCTAAATAATTGTCTTGCTGTTACGCCAAATCATCTCCTCTTTTATAATGGCGCATGGATTCCCTTTGATACGCTCACTTGTAATGATATCATCAATGGCATTCCTCTTGTTTCCATTGAGAAGGTGTATGAGCAAGTGTGGACCTATGATTTGGAAATTGCAAGAACGCATAGTTATCTAGTCAATTTTGGTACATATCCTCTTACTGTTCATAATGATGATCCAGAGATAGACTGGTATCCTTGGGTGGCTACCTCAAAAAATCCTATTGATGCCTATGATCCTGCATTAGAGAATTTTCAAAGCTTTTATAATCGATATTATACAGAATATCTCTATTTTGAAGACGATGCTAATAATGGAGGTATTTATGAAGTTAAGGGTGAAACCAATTTTCCTTATCCTTTATTAGATGGTCAAAAAATCGATAATCTTACCCGCTTAGATTATGAAAGCGTAAAATCTGTTGTAGGTTTTTCTGAAGATTATCAGTTATATGATTTTAATATCACCATCAGCAGTACCTATTATGCGGGTACTAAAGTAAAAAGTTGGGGGTCACATTATGAATTTGCTGATGTGGTTGTTTCAACGAGCCGCAATGTCTTGATTTATCATCCACCCTTTTATGCCAATGTGGCAGTTGATTTTTCAGACTATAATCACGGATTTTATGAAGGAGGACAAATTACGGTCCGTATGTTTTTTGCTGGGGCAGACTAATATATACAATTATATATCTTTTTTCTTTTTACATTAACTAGAAAATGTAGAGGTATTATATATCGAAGAAAAACACAATGTATATATATTTTAGGATATATTACATCGTGAGGGCGGGAATGCCTCTTATACGAAAAACAAGAAATTCTGGGAGTAGTCTTGTTCTTGCCATTCCTAGTCAATTAGTTGAAGCTTATGATATTACTTCTGGAGATACTCTTGAAATTATTCCTTTGGGAAAGGGAGAATTCAAGGTTCGGAAAACAAGGAGTGCTGGGGGGACAGGGTGAGAAAGAAGCTAGTCATTCTTGCTATAGGTATTGCTATTTGTATTATTTTAGGTGGCTATAATAGTCCGTTCTTATTTGGTACACAATATCTTGATGACCGTGAGGGGTATACTTTTGAAGTTGGTGATGAAGTTGCCTGGTATGATTGCAATTGGTCCTATGCTAAAAAAATTACGATTCATCACGAATATGTGGATGATAATGTCCAATACTTTCCAGTGTTAATTTACAATGAATCAGATTCAGATCTTGCTGGCAATGCACAACCAGATGGGGATGACATTATGTTTACCGATGCGTATAATCTTACACAGTTGGACCATGAACTTGAATACTTTGGTATGACCTCAGGAAAACTAGTAGCTTGGGTGGAGGTTCCCTATATTTCCCATGTCCAAGATACCTACATCTATATGTACTACGGGAATCCTGATTGTGATAATCAAGAAAATATTCAGGGAACATGGGATTCAAATTTTATGATGGTCCAGCATTTCAATGAATCCTCAGGAGATCATATCGATTCCACGAATAACTGGAATAATGGCTCTGTGTCAGGTACGATTGTCCAAGGAACCACAGAATCAAATCTGTTACAAATGGATGGTCTTGACTGGTTTTCTGATGGAACCGGTGAGATTGATTTTGGCAATGATGACAGTCTTCATCCTTCAACAGCACTTACCCTTGAAGCTTGGGTCAAGGATCCTCCCTTAGGTTCTTTTAGTGCCCCAGAAGAACAATTAACTCTTCGTATTCTAGATAAACAGAATGAATCTCTCAGTCTCTTTTCTCATCATCCTTTTCATATTGCACGAACGATTCAAGCATCAAAAGAGACCTTAGTTCGTTTTATTGCCCTTTTTTCTGAAGGTATCGAACTGACTGAAATGAAGATGCAAAATTTGTCCTTATATGAAAATATGTTTACTGCGCAGCACCCTACATCTGCCATAGAACAGCACATCGAAGACGTACGGACACACTTGCCAGAAGAGGTTACTGAGTTGCCTTTTATAGCCTATACTAACGAATTTCTTTTATCTGATGTGCAGGAGATACTTCTATCTGGAGCAACAACAGTGGGCCCCTTATCAGAAAAAAGTGGAAGGATAAGTTATCTTCTCATAGCCGAAGATGGGACTTATGATGTAGAATGTACCACTCACTGGACACAACCGTTCCATCAAATTGATATGGCCTTTCTAGCAAAGGTGATTCAAGGGATGGTTCTTCAGTCAGATGCCAGTAAAGAAGTGTATCACGAAAGCTTTCTTGAAGAAAAAACATTTCATCAAGCCCCTCTTGGTGATACTGAAGAGCCTATTATATCACCAACAACACTAACCTTAAAACCAGGGGAGAGAATTGTCTCACCCTATGCAACAGAAATGATAAATCCTAATGATCATACTAAAAAAATGCAAACTATATCTTCTGCACGTATTGCTTATTATGATGATACAAACCAACTGATACCATTTGACACCAAACTCGTTTTGTGCCCCTCTCAAGAGCCAGATTACTGGTATGGAGTGGAACATAATGCTATTCAATCCTTTTTTAAGTTATCTCCCAATTTGGATGCTGCTATAAAATTTTGCCATGCGAAAGCCTCCCTTGATCCTGCGATGAAAGGAGAAGGTACTCTTGCATGGACTCCCCACTCATTATCATATACTATACCTGAAGGAAATCAGCAGCTTATTAGCTCCTCCCTTTCCGTTGAAGGTCTTCCTTTACGAAATACCCTTACCTATGACGATATTTTTGGAGAAGGAATCTCTCTATCCTATACAACGTATAGCGAACAAATTAAAGAGTATCTGACCCTTGATAGTCCTCAAGTTTTTCCCACTATTAATGCAAGTCTTGTCAATGAAGATAATATCACCTTAGATTTTTCGTCTACTCTTCAACTTCAACCGGGTCATTCTCTTTGGATTTATACTAAAAAAGGGTGGTCTTGTTGGGATCAAAAAACTACGGTTTCTACCTACGGTGAACTGCGAATTTTAGATGCAGAGGATCACCTGATTTTCCGTATTCCTGCAGCATCAGTGCAGGACAGTGTAGGGGAACTCTTTCCATGTACCACCCAACTTCAAAGAATGAATGAAACAATCCTTCTTTCGATACAAACGTCACTAGCTTGGTTACAAGATCCTATGCGCCTTTATCCTGTTTCCGTTGATCCCTCCACCTCAGTTTCCTCTTCCACAAGTGATGGGCATATCCAGGCATTTGTAGCTTCGGGGTATGATGATGCTCATGATGATGATGGATCCGGTGTTTCAGTTATTGATACTGGCAATCCTATGAATGTTGGACAATATAATGTTGCTGGTTTTGATTTGATATATAGAGGCTATGTTTATTTTGATACGTCCGGTATTGGAGCTGGAAATTTTGTTAGTGATGCTGAGCTTGGTTTATATGGATATGGAGATGATCAATCTGACACCGATTTTAATATTATCATTCAGAAGGGGATAACAGAGGATAGTCCTCATGATCCACTCCAACAGTGGGATTTTTATTATGATAATTATACAGGAAATGGAGGTTCTTTTAATACTTCTGGTTGGGATGATACGAACGAATACAATGAAATAACCTTAAATGCCTCTGGCCTCAGCTGGATTGATGTTGAGGGTTCGACAAGATTTTGTCTTCGAAGCCATGAAGATATTAATGATAATGCGACAGCTGCCGGTGTGAAGGCATATCTCTATTTTTACCAAGCTGATTATGCTGGTGGTGCAGCTGCCCCCAAGCTTTGGTTAAATTATTCAGGTCCTCAGCCTACCATCACTCATCCAGGTCCTGTGAATCAATCCATTGCCAACATTCCTGTTCCTGCTCTTAATGTCACTGCTGATGATCCTGATAGTCTCTCCATTGATGTATATTGGTGGAGCAATAGCAGTGGCTCGTGGTTACAATTTGACTCCAATCTTAGTTTAGCAACCGGTGTATCGCTAACCCCTTTTAATATTAAGCAAAATAATGAAAATTTTAGTGAAGAATTTACTACCTACTACTGGAGCGTTAATGCTACCGATGGAACCTATTGGACTAATGCAAGTTATCAGTTTACCAATGGTCCTCCCTATGTCATCACTGAAAATTCTCTTAATACAGTGTCAGTTTCCTATCCCAATGCACGAAAACTTGTCAGAACCTCTGATAAAGCGCTTCATTGTGTGTATACCGTTTATTTTGGAAGTAAATATCATCTTAACTATTCAATTTCCCGAGATAATGGAAAAACCTGGTCGGAAACACTCTTAACTCCAAAAGCGTATACTAATTTCTATCCTAGTATCGCTGTTGATAATAATGATACAATTTGGGTGGTATGGTCAGGTCAACATGCCGGCAGTACCACCTACTATCAAATTCGGGTGATGAATTATACAACTGCTGATGGATGGAGTACCATAACTAATATTACAAGAGATACGGCCGATTATCAATACTATCCAGCGATTGCTTTTGATAGTAAAGATCAACTCCATATTGTCTGGCACGGTCAAGATGCTCGAGATAATCCTATCTATTATAATATTCGTCACGCTATTATTTACCCATGGGGTACAATTGGAGTGGTGAAATATCTTACTAATGTTAGTAATGAAAATCAATATCGCCCTGCGATAGCTGTGGATAGTGATGATAATGTTCACGTGGTCTGGTATGGACAACATGCTGGTAGTTCCACGTATAATCAAATTCGATACAAAAAATATTCAACAGCAAGTGGATGGAGTATCAACTATAATCTTACGGCAGAAAGTAAATCTCAGCAGTATCCTAATATAGCTATTGATACTGAAGATCAACTACATGTTACGTGGTCTGCTTATCCTCCTGATGATAACTATTATGAAATCCGCTATGTAAACTTTACTGATGGCTCATGGAGCCGTATCTATAATGTGACTGATGAAAATGACTATGAGGTTTATCCAAGTATAGCTATTGATAAAGGAGATAACAGACACATTGGTTTTACAGGGGAAACCTCGGGATCAGCCAATGATCGAGTACGTTATATCAATTTTACTGGAGATGAAGCATCTCATAACATCACCAATCTTACAAGTAATTCTAACAATCATTACTATGTGAATCTCATCTGGGCTAATCATCCTATGACTAATGTGTCCAAACCAGCTCGCGACTATGGTTGTATATGGTATAATAATACAGATGCCCTCTATTTTTATCGTAGTCCTCAACTTAGCTGGGCCTGGCCAGTGACGGTGACGACTAACACAACGACAGATGTGGAAGAGACAAGTGTTACGTTTCATGGATACCTTGATGATGATGGTGCAGAAAACTGTACGGTACGATTTTTATATACTATTGTTGGTTTGGGTGATCAAAGTCAATCTCCAATACAATATCCTATGGAAACTGGAGATGAATTTGAAGAAAATCAAGCAGGTTTGTCGGCTGGAACCTTCTACCAGGTCTATGCAAGGGCAAATAATAGTAATTATTCAGACAATGGAAATGCTGAATATTTTTTAACCAAACCAGAACGTCCCGCTAATTTCAATGTCACGATGTATAACCAGACCCAGATCAATCTTACGTGGACTACAGGAGATGGAGCTAATACTACAGTCGTTGTTCGAAAAAAAAATACCTACCCATCTGATCGTTCTGATGGAACCGTCATTTATAATGGATCGTTGTCCAACTTTGAAGATACAGGCCTTGATCAAAAAGATCGATACTACTATCGTGCTTGGTCCTTTTCCTATTGGCATTTTGAGGAACTCTCTGGAGGTGACGAATATCATTGGTTCTCAAATAGTTATGTTAACGGAACAGCTCGAACTGATACCCTACGGATGTTGAGTTGCAGTCCTGATAAATCCACCTATGGTACTGGTGATACTGTCACGTTTACTGCATCAGTGACTGCAGATATTGGAACAACTGTGTGCTTACTTATCTGTAATAGTACCTCGAATCTCACTGACTCCAATTATACGTCTCGTACCTCGTGTCTGTGCAATTCTTCCGATATAATCATTACCTCACAACCTCAAGATATTACTGCTACGATGACGGTGTGGGAGAACGGATCCTGGTGGGCAAAGGTATGTGATAGCGAAGGACGCAATAGTTACTTACAAGAAAATCTATCCTCCTGGAATAAAACCATTGCTTCAGACTGGGGTTCCTTTTATCACGATGATCTTGCATTTGCTATAGTTATTGATTCAAGTGATAATGTCTATATAGGTGGTTCCGGTGGGAGTCTTAATGGTTCCTCAGGAGATGACTGGTGGATTAAGAAATTTACTGATAATGGTATTGAAGATTTAACAAATTGGAATAAGACCTTTTCATCTGGCGAAAATGATGATGATTTGCTGTATGATCTAGCTCTTGACTCCAGTGATAATCTCATAGCTGTGGGTTCTGGATATTGTTTGAATGCTACTCCTTTATCTTTTAATGATTGGTGGATTATGGCCTTTGATGCAAGTGGAACGCGTCTTATGAATCAAAGTTATCATGGGGGCTGGCTTTTAAGTTCGGATGTAGCTCACTCGGTTGCTGTCGATTCGAATGATAACTTTTATGTGGTAGGTTCTGGGGCGCGCCTAAATTCCTCAACCACCAATGACGACTGGTGGATTATGAAATTTGACGGATTCTCGCATGCCAATCGCCTCTGGAATACCACCTTTACAGGGTACAATCCCGGAGGGTCGGGCAGTAGGGATATCGCTTATGGTGCGTGTATTGATTCTTCGGATGATCTAATTGTTGTTGGTACCGGGCAGGCAGTGAATAAAACATCCCTCTTAGATTACAACTGGTGGATTATGAAACTTGATGGATCTACTGGTGTGCAACTCTGGAACATTACCTATGACTGTGGTTATGGTAATGATGGAAAAATCTATGCAGTAGCCAATGACTCTAACGATGATATTTATGTCGTGGGGTATGGTGAGAACCTCAATGGATCAGATAGTGAAGCTGATTGGTGGATTATGAAATTTGACAGTTCGACAGGTGCTCGGGAGTGGAATATGAGCTATAATTCTCCAGAAGATGAGGGCGATCAAGCACAGACTATTCATATTGATGCCCATGATATCATTTATGTTGGGGGAAGAGGACAAAATCTTGAAAATTCATCTTGGTCGAGTAGTGACTGGTGGTTTAAAGCCTTTAATCTTAACGCAGAAGAAGATCGCTCTGAATGGAACAAAACCTATGATGGTAATGTCGGTGATTTCATAGCAGGGCCTTATGATTATGCATATGATATTGCTACTGATTCACACCAAAATATCTATCTTGTTGGAGTTGGCTGGTGTCTCAACCATAGTGACTCATTTTATGATTGGTGGATCAAAAAGTTTGAGCATTTCAATGGAAGTTTTAATGTCATTAATGAAACGAAATCTATTTTAGAGATGAGCAGGTCTACCTATTCTCTTGAAATGAATCGCTATGGAACAAAATTGTATGGATTTGTAGATAACAAATGTATTAGTGCTGATATTGACACGAACTGGCACTATGTGGCCCTGACCTATAATGGGGCTCAAATACGCCTGTATAAAGATGGAAATCTAGAAGATATAGTGTATCATAGCGGTGCTATTGGATATAGTGTTACTAGTACATTATATGCTGGTGAAAACCTTACTGGCTATTTAGAGGAAGTCCGTATCTCCAATACAGCACGGAATGGAGCGTGGCTGAATACCACCTACAATAACACAGCATTCCCCACGCAATTCGTCAGTTTTGGCGCTCCAAAAGGAGTGCTGACCACTTGGACGTATCGAAAGAAAATCACGATTGAATCTGATTACATTGATGAAACTCTTACAGATTTCCCGATCCTCGTCTATAACAGTTCGGATAGTGATTTAGCTGACGATGCTCTAGCTACTGGTCTTGATATTATATTCATGAGTGCCAGTGTTGATTGGAGTACAGGGACTTGGAGAGATAAGTTTGCTCATGAACTGGAATATTTTGAACCTGCCGCCGGTACGTTGATCGCGTGGGTACGCATTCCCACGGTCACCAGTGGCTCTGATACAGAATTCTATATGTACTATGGAAATTCCATTTGTAATGCAGATAAACAAGATCCTCATGGTGTATGGGATGACGACTACATTATGGTACAACATATGAATGAAAGTTCTGGTAATATCCTTGATAGTACAGCAGAGGGTAACGATGGAACACCAACAGGAACAGTCTTCTTTAATGCTTCTGCCATCATTGATGGTGGCTATGATATGTATGATGATAAGGATTCTCGATTTGTTGTGAATAATGATAACTATGATTTTAATTCTAATGGCTTTACGGTTGAAGCTTGGGTCAATTGGAGTAAAGCCATGGATACAGACGATGATGAAGGCGATATCTTCCTTTATAATGCAAATACAGGGAAAGCTACGCAAAATATATGGCAGCTTGATTTTTACTATACTGCTCTTACAACCACCTATTCTGTTCGTCTCAACACCATTATTAAAAGCGATATCTATACAGCAGAACACGCTATGGGTGCTTCACCTTCTCTAGTTGGTACTACCTGTTATGTGGTGGGAGTATGGGATACTGATGATCTGGTTCTTTATTGCAATAAAACTAAAGAGGCCACGACTAGTACAGAGGGTAATGAATTCGTGAATACGATGGGCATTGATTGGTTAGGTGATGATAATACCTGTTTTAATGGAACGTTGGATGAAGTTCGAGTTTCTAAGACTGCTAGAAATATCTCGTGGGTAAAAGCCAGTTGTGACGCGGTGAGTAATGTCAGTGATTTTCTTACCTTTGGGCTACACCAAATTCAAAATGTGGCACCGATACTCAGTATTCCAGTTCCCAGTAATGGTGCTACAGCTCAAGACCCCAATCCACGTCTGTCTATTACGGTTAACGATAATAATTCAGATACCATGGATATTGATTTTCGTACGAACGCTTCGGGAAGTTGGGCAACAATTGACAGTAATGCTAGTGTCACCAATGGAACCTATGCACAAACACCAACTTCTATGACAGACTATAATACGAAATACTACTGGAGTATTAACTGTTCAGATGGCTCTGCCTGGACTAATCAAACATTTTCCTTTACTACAAAATCAAGTGTTATTCTTCGACCTAATAATGCTGGACGAACTACAAATTTAGATGGTTTTTCGATAGGGGGAGAAATTGATAACTATGATTGTGTCAATGAAGAAAAATCTAATGGAGGTTCGGATTATGTATATAAAGCAAATAGTGCAACCTTTGTCAATGATACGTATAATCTTACGGATCCGCCAGGAGGTGGAGGAACTACGATAGATCAAGTGACGGTTTATATTAATTGTACTGAGTTTGGTATAGGCGGAGGAGGCATCGATAACGAATATAAGGTGGTGATTGTTGCCAAAGCTGGTGATAGTACCTTTCAATATCATGAATCAAGTGAAGCAAGTACCTCACCGACTTGGACTGAATATAGTGTCACTTGGACTCTAAATCCGGCAACAAGTGCTAAGTGGGAATGGGATGAAATCTCAACACTGGAAGCAGGCGTTGCCTTAAGGGGGCAAATAGCTGCAGAAACGCGCTGCACTCAAGTTTATGTGGAAGTAATTTATCATTAAAAGGAAGAAAAAAAAGTTGTTTTATTTAATGTGATATAGAATTTCCGAGTCAGTTAGATATTCATTTTTTGGTTTTCTTCTTTTTTTTATAGCTATAAAAATCAGTGCACAACTAACTAGAAGGCCTATGATGATAACTAACAATTCTAAGGGAATTTCAAGAGACCAGAATCCTTCTTTGGAGCTGGCGCCAACTTCAGATCCAACCTGTTCAGATATATCAACTTGTAACGTAACACTCTCCGATACTTCTCCTGTTGTATCCTCCGCATAAATACTTATCACGTAGGTTCCAGCTTCTTTCCAACGGTGAGAAGTTGACACCATCACATCAGAAGAAAAATAGGGAGTTGTTTTTTCCGAGCCATCACCAAAATCAATATGATAACAAATAGAATCCCCATCTGGATCTGAGGACATCATGGAGAAGGTATACTCTCCACCAGAGTGTGTTGGGATGGTAACTTCTGGTGTTGTGGGCGCATTATACAAAGCAACGATAATGGCATAGGTCTCTGCGGTGTTTGTTCGTCCCTCATTATCCTCTACTGTTAAGATAATGGTAAACGTACCCTCGTTTTCATAAATATGCAATGTTTCTGCATCAACACCGGTGCTTCCATCACCAAAGTCCCAGTGATAGCTGACGATTTCGCCGTCACTGTCAAAACTTTCAAGAGCTGAAAAACTGATGGGCTTACTGATCCATCCAAAATAAGGTCCATCATGATTAGCTATAGGAGCAGTGTTAAGAACACACACATGAATAGTTGTCTCATCCTCGCAATAACCTTCATCATTATCAGTTACACCAAGGGTAACACTAAAGATTCCTTCTTCTGAAAAACTCTTGTCAACAAAAGCTCCAAATGCTTCTGTGTCATCATGAAACGTCCAATGATAGGTGATAATGTCACCATCGGTATCAGAGCTTCCTGAACCATCCAAGGTTATCATCTCGTCTTTCCAGGCAAAGTAGGGTCCACCTGCGTTAGCAAGAGGTGGTTTGTTTGGAATACTTTCTTCAAGTATAGTAATTTTTATATCGGCATCATCACTTGCCCCTTCGTCATCAAAAACAGTGAGAATCGCAGTATAGATTCCTGCTTCTTTATAGGAATAGGTAATGACTGGATCATCAGTCATAGATAAATCACTTTGATCACCAAAGTCCCATTGGTAACTAACAATGGTGCCAGTTGGTTCTTCATCTGGTGAGGGTGAGACACCAGGATTTTCATGGTGAGACGGGGAATACTCAGGTGAACCGCTTTCACTTGCACCGGGGTCGTAGCTACCTGATCCGTCAAAGGTAATCATTTCATATACATATGCTTCTGTAGGATCTGCTTCCACGATCGCTACTGGCGGTATATTCATTTGATTATCTGTGTTTTCATTATCATCTGGGGTGTACTGTTCGGGCGCAGCAGCCAGAGAGAAAAAAGAACTGATACTAAAGAAAAGAAGCACACAAAAAAGTCTTACAACAAACCTATGTACATTCAACACTCTTTTTTTATTCATCTTATTCTCCCACATATCCTTTTTAGGAAGCTTACTTCTTCCTTACTAGTAATTTTGGTTAGAAACGATATTTAAGTGATGTTGTACAACTCGTACCCAGCTTCTTTACAGTTGATACCAAAACAAGAAATAACTACAGATGTTCTTTTCATCGTATTCTCCCCCATGAATAAATCATGTACTAGTAAAAATAGATATTAGCATTCATTATATATAAAAGTTTGTTCTCTTGCTGAGCAAAAAATATCCCCTCCATATCCTTTAAATAGGACTTCTCTATTCGGAATATTCATGGCGCTATGGCAAGGTAATGCTCAACGCAGTAAATCAGGTCGACGTATTCGATATCAACGTGGAAAAAGAAAATTTGAAATCGGTCGAGAATCTCATCTCACAACAGTGGGAACTCCCAAAACTAAAGAGGTCCGAACACGAGGACATAATAGAAAAATGCGGGTCTTAACTTCCAATATTGCTCATGTTGTTGATCCAAAAACAGGAAAAAGTACCAAAACAGAAATTATTTCAGTAGTAGAAAACAAAGCAAATATCCACTATGTTCGACGAAATATCCTTAACAAAGGAGCGCTCATTGATACAAAACTAGGTAAAGCAAAAGTCACCTCTCGACCAGGTCAATCAGGTACCATTAGTGCTGTTCTCGTATCTTAATTATAGTATGGGATGTTCATGGTCTCTCGAGGAGAAGAAAAATACGTTATTTGGCCTCTCTATTTTGATAAGAATTTTACAAGGCTACAAGGGCGAAAAGTAGCTAAGAAATATGCAAAAGAGAAGGTCTCCTCTGAAGAGATTGAAAAGGCTGCTAAAACTTTGAAATTGAATCCTATTCTTGAAAAAAATTGTGCCCATCCTGCTCGATTTTGGAAAAAAGAAGGCAGGGTTTTAATTGATAAAAAGGGGAGCAAAAGTAAACTTCTCATTGACTTATCTCAACATTTATAATTCTCTCTTTTTCAAATATCATCCAAAAATTTGAATTTCGTCCAATAATATATTTATATTTTTTTCATAATCTATATATAAAATAATTAAGAAAAAATTAACAAATATAAAGTATCTAAAAAATACTAAAATATGAAATTTAAAATATATGGGGAAATAAAAAATGACTCTTATTAAAGCATTAAAAATCATCGGAACTCTTTCAATCCTGTTCTTCTCATCAACAGTATTACTTGCTGCTTATTCTACCAATCAACATCGTTCATCTTTTTTTTCTACGGTTCCTGATACTGTCCAAGATGCCTCTTCAACGGGTCTTTCATCAGACGATGAATCGTTTCCTAGTGAGGACATAATCTACGGTTCTTGGTATCGCAACCAGGAAGAACGACGGATAACTCTCCCCACTACTCCTTCTGATGAATCTGAACAACAAGCTCAAAAAAGAATAATAAAAAAACCAGAACAACAGACATACGCCATTCGGAGTTCAAAAGGCTCATCTGCAGATACAACTGACAATGATGATACCACAGCAGATTCTCACACAACCGGGACGCAAGATAGTACTGGTCAGTATATTTATGCACCTTCTTCCTGTGACATCAATGGAGACGACAGGGTAGATGACTTAGATATTAATATTATTAAAGGCTACTGGGGCCTCTTGCCTCCATATCAACTGAAATCCCCAGATATCAATGCAGATGGTTTAGTTAATATTGATGATCTCTTTATGATTCTTGGAGCCTGGGGAGAATGTAACCAAGATGAAAGTGCAGATTTAAATTGTGATATGCAAGTTAATGATTTAGATATATTTGTCGTTGAAGGATATTGGGGGTTACAAGGACCCTATTCACTAGCCAACAGTCCCGATATTGATGATAATGGCATGGTGAATATTGATGATTTGTTTGAAATACTTGGTCATTGGGAATAATTTTTTTTGGAATGATACCAAAAATAGCTAATTAAGATATAAGATTAATTAATTAAATGTTATATCGTTATAGACTTAATTAGTTAACTTTGATTGTTATTTTATCATTTTCATGTTATCATGCAACATAATAACAAACCATAATCGTGCTAAAGATTAATTAGCAGTTTAAAAATAGATGATGATAGACAATATATGGCATGCTATTATGTATTTTCAATTAATTAAGAATTTCGAGTAGTCTACAAGAACAAAAGGAGTAATAAATAATAAAATATTGTCTGAATAGCAGAATTAAGAAAAAGTTTTCTCCTGTTAAAACCGTAAAAATGCTTATTATACTCAAATTTCCTGCAAAAAGTTGGGTTTTTTAGGCGAAAAAGACTGTTTCTGCGATATGAAAAAATAGACCTATCGCGATCAGTCTAAAAATTGACCAAAAATTAATGATTTTACAATTCTTCAAAAATTTAAACCAAAACTCTATTCTACTTGTTAGATATTGTATAGCACGATTATTAATTTAGCATAAAAATTAGTAAAAGTTAAATACAAAATCCATATATGTGACATATGTCTTACAATGGACTAAAGTCATGGTGAAGAGAGATATCACATGTCTAAAGAGTACAAAGTAGCGTATTACATAAGGGTTAGCCGGGAGGAACAGGCAAAAGGTTACAGCCCAGAAGGTCAAAAGTCCACTTTAGATGGCTGGTTAAGCGAAACTGGATGGCGATGGATTAAAACATACAAGGACGAAACAAGTGGCAAGGATACTAAAAGAGAAAGATTTCAAGAGATGATTACTGACGCAAAGAATGGGCTGTTTGATGGAATCTGTATGTATGATAACGACAGATTCTCTAGATCCACTAAAGATGTGTTAAACATAATGGATGATCTGCTTTCATATAGAGTAAAACTACATATTTACAATTTAAGACATATCGATATATACAGTGATCAAGGTAGGTTTATACTTACAAATTTTGCTGCGTTTAGTGAATTCTTTAGAGGGCAACTTGCCTCAAAGATCCGTGTTGGCGTGAAACAAAAGATGAAAAATGAATGGTTTGGACAGGCACCATATGGTTACACAATAGTATCTGACACAGTGGGAAACAGAAAAAGAAACACCAGACTTGTGGAAGATCTACAGGAGCAAGAGATTCTCAAAGAAATGAGGAAATTAAGAGGAGAAAATAAAAGTTACAGTGAAATTGCTACTTATCTTAATGAAAAGAGAGTAACAACAAGATTAACAAGAGAAGACAAACGATGTAGTTGGCATCCAAGTACCGTACGAAATATTCTTATGAGGGTTGAAGTGGTTTTAAATGGAAAGAAAGAAGAGACCTGAATTTCCATCAGATGTTAAAAGAAAAGTGATAGAAAGATCTGGAAACAGATGTGAACGATGTGGTATTGATTTTGATGATGGATTTACAGGAGAATTCCATCACATTATTCCGGTTATTTTTGAAGGAGATAACAGTATTGACAATTGCTCATTGTTGTGCCGTAATTGCCATCGCACTGCACCTAACATAAGGAATGAAGAAGAACTACTGATCCACAAGCATTATTTCTTGCGCTTCGCCTCGTTTAAAGAAGCAGCACAATATTATGGAGTAGATAACAAATTTGATCTATACATTAAAGCTGCTTTAGACATAGCAAAGAAATCGAAAAAGGAATTTTGATGCAACTTGAATTACCTACGTTAACATATGTCTACTTTTATATACATGCTAGATTTTATCTATCAATCTATTAATATTATGCTAAATAATATCTATCATTGATTTTTATAATCATGTTAGTAATTAGCATTCATGAAACCATGTTATTAATTAACATAATTTAATGATTTAAATGATTTTCTTTATTAATTAACCTCATAAAGCAACAAAATTAACTAAATAACTATTGAACCAATAATCAACAAAATATATTTTATTTTGAAAAATAAATAAATATAGTGACAGCCCAAAATCTAGCTGGTAATTATCTTTTATGTCAAATATTTATTAAACTCAAAATTCAACAAAAAATTTAATAACGACCATAGATTTACCACGTAGATAATTCAAACTTAAGGGCATATCTATGTATATTGTAATTATTGGGGCACGGGGAATAGGGCAGAGACTTACAGAACTTGCCCTTAAGGATGGAAATCATAACGTAATTGTCATTGATAAGGACCAAACACGTTGTGAAGAGATTGCACGAAAATATGATGCTATTGCTATCAATGCAGATGCAACTCAAGAAGAAACACTTGATGAATCTGAAGTAAAAAAAGCAGATGTTTTAGTAGCGACAACCAATGATGATGCAACCAATCTTCTCGTTGTTTCGTTAGCAAAAAACAAAGGAGTAAAACATCTTGTTTCTGTAGTTAACCAGGAGGAGAGTAAACCCCTCTATATGGAAAAGGGGGTCAAGATGGTAAAAAATCCTGATATCGTCATGGCAGAAACCCTTTACAAATCCATAAAGCATCCTACTATTGAAGAATATATGAATGTTGGAGCATACGTTGAAATCTTCCGATTACCTGTTTCTAATGAATCAGAACTATCTGGTAAACCAATTAAAAAAATCGGTCTTCCCAAAAAAAGTCTCATTGTTGCAGTTGAACGAGATCATAAATTTATTATTCCTACCGAAGATATTGAGCTTTTCTCGGGAGATAAAGTAACAGTTCTTGCTCATAAAGATCAGGTTGACAAAGTAGCAAAACTCTTTTCTGGATAATTCTTACTTTATTTTCTTAGTAAGTATATTTTACGAAATATCTAAATAGCCGGTTTCCTATGTGTCATTGAGCGCTTATGGTTAAAATGGGAGGTATAAAGGTTATACTAGTGCTCTTCTGCGTAGGATTACTTTTTCTACCAGATGTAGGGAGCACCTTTGAGGCAAGAACATATACAAAAGTAGCAGAGGATTCTATTACTATTGGATTTTTTGATTGTACGGCTGCTATTCCACAACAAAAAGAGATAATGTTAACAAAGGAAGAATGGAATACTTTTCGACAAGAAATTCGAGCCATTAGAGCATCAAGTGATACTATCGAAGAATCTTTAAATGCCCAGTTTTCACTGTTTAAGGACTATGGTTTTATTACTAATGAGGTGACCTACCAACTATTGCATACTACATTCCAAGAAAAAACTAAACATGATCGTTTTTCAAGATTAATACATACTTTGAACCCAACACCAATTATTAATAATTCCGTCTTTAATGCCATGTGTGCAATTGATTTTGAGATCGTGAATGGCACTACGGGTGTTATAGGTTTAAACACCTTTGTTAATTGGATTGGTTTTGATATAGCAAGTCTTCACTATGGTTATGCTCAAAATGGAATTGATACCAAAGGCCTTATTTCTCGTGCTGCTCCTGCTGGACAATACGCAGGATTTATGTTTGGTTTTCTAGGATTTTGGTTTGGCGATATGACCCTTCCTGCTTTTTACAGTAATGTTACAGCTGCAGGATTTACCGTTATGACTGGATGGATTCCGATACCTCTTTTCTAGTCTTTTTTATCCTTTTATAATATTTAAATGGTAAAATATGAAAATAACGAAGAATTTACATAAAATTTAATAATAGTAATTTAAATCATTAATTAATGAGTTCTTATATCTAATATTTGACCATATACTATTTAAATAAAATATCAAATATTTAACGAAATATTTATATAATATAATAGTCATATGCTAATATTAGAGTACTAGACTAAAAAAAAATTAGTTTAGGGGGAACATTATGAAACAACTAGAAAAAAGAAAGAAAGTAAAGTATTTTTTAAAGGCAGATAAAACAGCAAAAGCTCTAGCTTTACTGTTAGCAGTTTCTCTTCTATTAACTGCTACTCCAGTGTTGCTAGCAGCTCCGCAAGTGATGAAACAAAGTGAAGAAAAAGAGACAATAACCTTTGAATATGAGTTTCCAACACCAGAGATAGTGTCTTTGGATGATGGTACAGCAGAAATACAAGTTGGAGATCTTGATCCGACACTTCTGCCAGGAATGCCTCAGCTACCACGGCTCAAAGTAGTAGAAAAACTACCTAAAAATGCCGTAAATATTGAGGTGTCCTATGATCTTTCAACAGCAAAAACTATGGACGTTGAAGAGACCATTGCTCCCGGACCAATTCCGTATCTCCTTGATTCTGAAATTAAGAACCCCATCATAACCGTTCTAGCAAAGATTGTTCAAAAATTACGACCAAATACCTATATCAAGCAATCTACAGAAACAGAAGAGATCGAACCCTTCAATGAGATATATGAGTCTCATGTGAGTTATGGGGAGTTTTTTACTCAATTAAAAACTCTTGTAGGTATGGATGATGATCATTCAACTGTTAAATATGTTCGATTTGATATTACACCTTGTATTTTCAAGGATGTTGCTGATGGTACTCTAAAATATATCGAATCGGTAACAGGAAAAATTACCTATACCTTAGCTCCAGAAGAACCTCAGCGATTTGAAGATGAATACGAGTTCTTAATCATTACCGCAGATGCGTATGCTTCAGATCTCGAAGATTTTGTCACTCACAAAGAAGCAATGGGCTTGACAACAAAACTTGTCACCATTTCTGAAATTGTTGATGAAACATACTTTGATTTGCCAGATGATTTGCGCGACCTCCAAGAACAAATCAAATATTTCATGTATCTTGCAAAACAGAACTGGAATATTGTTTATGTTTTGGCAGTTGGTGGTTGGCGAACATTTTGGGGCACCAATGATCCCAGTGTACAATTCCCAATTCGTTATTCTCATAACGTTGATGGAGAGCCCGGATATGTTGTTGAGCAATATTACTCCTGTTTTGAAAGTACATCTGGTTTTGATACTTGGGATTCAAATGAAAACGATCGATTTGCAGAATGGGATATGTATGGATACGACGAGTACGACTTTGCCACAGATATAGCTTTTGGCAGACTTGCATGCCGAAGCAATAAAGAAGTAAAGACCGTCGTTGATAAAATTATAACCTATGAAACCGAAACCTACGGTCAAGAATGGTTCAATACGATGCTTTCCGTGACTGGAGATGGATTTCAGGACATTGGATATGCTACACCAAACGACATGAATTGGGATATCTCAGCTCTTGATGATGGCGAATATACTATTTATTCACAGAGTTGGCTTAATGTAGATCCTGATATCAAAGGTAAAATTGATGTTATCAACGTTACTATTGATCGAACCGTTGATTCTATTGTAACGTTCCTTGAAGATGATCATCTTGAAGGAAAAATTTTACCAATTGACGAAGATCAAGAAGATTACTACCCTGGAAAACCTGTTGCAGAAATTGTAGTTCCACAAGAAGGAGATATCCTTGGAACCACTGACGTTGGTCCTTATGTACCAGCCTCTGCATATCTTGGAGAATACTGGGGAATTGTTGAGTACAATGCAGATGATCAAGTTCTTGTCATCCGTGTCAAATCCTATGATCCCTCACCGCATGCCCTTCACCATGATGGCAACTGGAGAGCTGGTTCACAATGTACTTATCGCGTGTGGATTGAAGATGACCAAGAAACTGAAGTTTTAAATCAAACGAAGACCAGTTCAGCCTATTGGGAAGGAGAAATTGAAGGCGAACAAGCTATTATCTATGCTAATGGTGGAACATACCAAGGTCCCATGGTTGAGGATGGTCCCTTTAACACCACGCGAGTGTGGACCTCAAATGGTTTGTTCTATGCTATGCCTGATGTCTTGGAAGCATTTAGCGAAGGATACGGACTTGCTTATGTCAATGGTCACAGCAGTTGTATGGTCTATGGTGATCACTACCCCGCTGTTCCTGGTGGACGACGTAATGGTCAGGTCAATGGATGGGCAGTCATTAACCTTCAAGCTGGATTACAGCGATACCAAGCATCTGAAGGCGATCCACTTTTCCCACTAAGTAAGTTAACCAACGGAGAAAAATTACCAGTTCTTCTCTACAGTGGTTGTCATAGTGGCCAATTTGATACCAGTCTAGCCAGTGTCTTTTATGATCCTGCTAATGTACTATTAGGGGATCGATATGCTACCTGGACTCCTGAAGGTCTTGCTTGGCGCATTATCGCCATCCCTGATGGTGGTTCTATCGCAACAATCGGAAATACTGGTCTTGGATCTGGTTATATCGGCGGAGCCATTCTCCAAGGATTAACGGGATGGATTTTCCCACGATTCTTTTATAATTATTATAATATGAATGAGCAACTACCTAAACTTCTTGGGGATATTCACAAAAAGACACTTGATGATTATGTCCTAACATCATCTCCTGATGGTACTCCTGCAGAGAGCCAGAACGCTCGAAAACACTGGGAACAATGGAACTTACTAGGCGATCCAACCCTTAAGATTGGTGGGTATGACATGAGCGCCATTGGTGAAAGAACCAAGGATAACCAAGATTCTCACCTTGAACTTGATCAGTACGAAAAATTAGACAACGTACCTCTTATTGACATCGGCGATATCACACATCTTCTGCGCAACGAAGATTATCTAGTAACTGATAACCCAGGTCCTGATTGCAATCCTGAAGGATTGGTATCTGATGGAAATGGTAACATGATTGTTGGATTCACGTATGAATCAACCACTGGTGAAATTCATCCAGGATTTGCTTATTCTTCAGGCGGTGCTGCATGGAAAGGAGTAATCTGGGCTAGTCCTGTTGATTGTGGTAAACCCCATCTCTATTCTTGGGAGGATCTCAATGGAAATACTCGGTTTATGGGATCCTGCTACAGTGGTCCCTACTGGGGATACATCAATATGCCTGATATCACCAATCCAAGCAGCTGGAGTTTCGAAGCCCACTGGGGATGGCTCCCTGATACCTATCCAGGTGCATCGGGTAGTGCTGTAACTGCCTATACTCATGAAGGTGGAACAGATATAGGTGGCGTCTGGTCTAATAATAACCAAGGGGTATCTGCTTTTTGGATGGGCGATATGACCCCCACTTGGAGTGCTGGTGGAGTTGGTTCTGAGTATGGCCATTTCAGTGGTGATTGCGATCAGACGACAGGCTATCACTTCTGGGTATTTCAAAAATCAGCTAGCAACATAGTGTATGTAATCAAGGCAATGTCACTGGGTAGTTTCTCCCAGAAGACATTTTCTGGTCTTCATCCTGATGTTGCTGCTGATGATGGATGGACCTATGTTGTCTATGATAACGGCGGTAGTACCATCACTTGTCAAGCTTCTTCCAGCGATGGTGAAACTTGGGACATTTATACCGTCACTACTGATGGTTCGTTTCCACGAGTCATGATTACCGATGATGGCGATATTGAATGTTACTTTGTTCGTGACACTAATGTCTATAAAACAACTAGTACGGACAATGGTGAAAACTGGGATACACCAGAGAAGGTAAGTGACTCTGTCGTTGACGATACCGCCCTCAGTCCTTTTGATGTTACTTCAGAAGGAATGGTCTACGACGGTGGAGATGGCGATATCTACGCAAATATTTTCATTGATACAACTGGCACTATGATCAGTGAGATTGACGTTGACAATCCTGAGGATGGCAAGAAGGTAATAACTACCATTACAAACTCAGGAACCACCGAGCTTAACCTAGACTGGGAAATTTCTATTGTCGGTGATAGTCCACTAGGAGACTTTCTTGGTGGTGCTCTTGGCCCACTAGTTTCTTCGTTGGTCAGAGCATTGTTTAAGGGAAGAATTCTTCTAGGACGCAGTACGTCAGGAAGTGAAACACTATTATCTGGTAATTCCACGGTAATTGAATCAAAAGGTGTCCTTGGTATCGGACATGTCATAGTAACAGTTACTGCATCCCAAGGTGACACCGAACTAGCGCAGAAATCAGAAGACGGTTCAATATTCGGAAGCAAACTCTATCTACACTTCCCAGAGGAATAATCAATTCCTCTCCACTCTTTTTTTTATTTTTTTTAATACTAGAATAATAGTTGTTTTCTATACTATTAATAAAATTTATAAATTTAAATTATAAAAATTTTACAATTTAAAATAGATTTTAAACGAAATATTTAAATATTATGTTATGAATATACAAATATAATAACTAAACTACATTAGGTTAGTTTAGGGGGAAAATATTGTGAAAAAGACAAGTGTAGGAAAGAAATTTTTGAAAGAAGCTGCGGTTCTGTTTATAATAACATTGATGCTTTTGTCATCAATTGTTGTAATGGCAGATACAAATAAGAATGAGGTACGATTGGTAGCCGCTGGTTCAAATGGAGACTTTGGTGAACCAGAAAAATCTAGGGATGAATTCTTCTTAGGATTTTACGATGAATATACCATTGATTATGATGCTCTTGGTCTTACGGGTGGAACTCCTCCCTATACATGGAGGTTTGCAATTAAATTGACACCTGACGAGCTTCAAGGGTTTATTGACCATCAAGTTATAGCAGCTCGATTTTATCACCATGAAGAAATTAACCATGATGGTACACTCTTTTTCTATGATCAGGGAGCTTCTCCAAATATACCAGGATCGACTCTTGCATCAAAGGCCTATTCGACAGGTGCAGCCTCTGGATGGGTACGCGTTGATCTTACGACACCGTTCCAACTTAACCCCACAAGAGATCTCTGGGTAGCATTCCGAATTATCAGTGGCGAGCAGGATTTTCCAGCTAGTGTTGATGCGGGTCCTGCTGTTGATGGAAAAGGCGACTGGGCAAACCTAGGTGGTCCTTGGGAAGAAGTACAGGATTATGGTTTTGACTACAACTTCTGTATCGATGCCATTGTTGAAGGTGATGAGCCCATTGAGCCTCTCGAGGTAGAAATTGATGTACCATCTGAAGGCATAGTAGGAGAAGAAATCCAATTCGAATCTACTGTTACTGGTGGAGTTGAGCCTTATACATATGCATGGGACTTTGGAGATGAATCTGGTACCTCTGATGAAGAAGATCCAACCTATATCTATGATGAAGTCGGCGAATACCTTGTCGAACTCACGGTAACAGATGATGTAGGAACCGAAAAAACAGTTAATGATACTATTAGTATCATTGCGGTACCAGCAGAACTTGAAATCACTGCTGTTTCTGGTTTCTTAGGAATATCGGTAACTATTAAAAATATCGGTGCGAGTGATGCAACCAATGTCGAATGGGAAATACAAGCTACCGGTGGTTTCTTAGGTCTTATCGACTTTGAAGGTGGAGACACAGAGGCAGCTTTAGCCGCTGGTGCTGAAGTTACTGTTTCTTCAGGTATGATCGGTATTGGTCTTGGGTCATTGGAAATCGCAATATCGGCAGATGCAGACAACGCAGACAAAGTCTCAGTGGATGCTACCGCCTTTATTATCGGACCATTTGTTATCGGTGTAAGCATCGTAGAATAAAGTAAAACAGTAGGTTGCAAGTCTGCAACCTTCAACCTCTTTTTTTTATTTTAATAAAATAGTATTGTCCTTATACTTCTTGAAGAAGAAAGGCTCCCAAAACTTTTAATTTATCCTCATAGGATTCTGGATAGAGAAATCGTTCTGTTGCAGAAATACTGCTAAGTATAGAATTGCCATCTTGAGGGGTAAAACAGAATCCAAAAACCTCATTATCATTGATCACATGAATGGTAGGAATAACCGTCACTGTTTGATCAAGTATACGTCCATAGTGACCATGATCTCTTCCAAAGGAAAACACGAGATTAGCTGCTTTTTTATAGGTAACAGCGACACGAGGATTGTCAATAAAGGCTTGAATTGCTTCTTCTTTGGTCATTTTTGTTCCTAATTTGATATCAAACCAAATACAGTGCATATATTGGGTATTGAGCTTTAAGGCACTAGAAAAAACATTAAGATCGATGTTAAGAGTTTTATACAAGTGATAGACATCTACAGCATGATGTGTTCCCATTGTAGGGTCTTTATGGGATCCTACCTCTGGAGAGGGTATAAAACTTTTAACTTGACTAATATCATTTGCTCGACGAATGCATAAGAACCGTCCTTCTTTGAGATTGTTCTTTTTTTTCTTGACGGCTAGTGTACTAATAATAACAGCGATGTTATGGGTGTTACAACTGACAATATGAATAAATTTGTCTTTAGCCGTAATAGCTTCATCATTGATACCTACGGCATACATCTTGCCAAAACCAAACTCAGAACCTTGTGCAAGAAATCCTTTGATAGAATTCTTATATTTATTATAATATTTTTCTTTATTCAAAAGCCCTGTTCCTTTTGGTGTACAATCAACAACAACACTTGCTCTTTTTATCGCTTCTTCCGCATGGTACACAGGCTCTATACCTAATTCTTGAAAATCGTTTACTTTGTCCTCAGCAACGGCAAGATTAGCCCCTCTGTTAATAAGCCCTTTTAATTTTGGTCTGTCCTCTAGTTTGGGACTGTGTTTGTAGAAGGTAACCTCATCAATTCCTAATTCCTCTTTGGCATCACAGAGTAAACCAATGAGAGGTTCTCCGATAGTGCCGGTACCTACGACATGAACAATATTTTCGTCTCCCATAAAATTACTCCCCAGATAGTCAACCGTAATCAACAGATACCATATAATTGTTGCTATTCTTTGTAGAATAACAGTTATAAAACGATAACTATTTCTTTGGTTTTTATATTGGTAAGACTCTATGGAGATATTTACAATTACTGGTAAAAACTATGATTCCAATATTTTTGTGATACTTGGTAAAATACCCACTCTTATTGATACAGGAACTGGTCTATATAGTAATAAGATTCTTGCAACTCTTGAGAAATTCATTGCCCCTGAGAAAGTACAACAAATCATCCTTACTCATGAACATTATGACCACGTGGGAGGAACAAATGATATTCTCCAAGTAGCCCACCAGGCACAGGTCGTGGCTCATCGTTCTGCTATTTCAAAGCTTCGCAGTGGGGAGAGTAGTTTTGCTCGTATACTTGGAGGTAGTATGCCAAAAATTCAGGTAACCGCAGTGGTGCAAGGGGGAGAACAACTGCATTGTGGTGATGAAAAATTTACCGTTCTGTATACTCCAGGGCATAGTCTGGGTAGTATCTCTTTGTATAGTCCATCCTTAAAAGCACTTTTTTGTGGAGATGTCATCTTTGCACAAGGGAACTTTGGACGTTATGATCTTCCCGGAGGCGATTATGAAACCCTAAAAACATCCATTCAAAGTCTTTCTGCATTAGAAGTCAAAGACGTGTATCCAGGACACGGTCCTAATATGGAAGTCTATGGAAAAGACCAAATTTTAAAATCGTTGTATAATATTCAACATTTGATGTAAATGCCCTGCATTAGGGATCTTCTGAATCAGATAAAATGGACAAAGGATTTATCAAAGCTTGAGGTTTGGTATCTTCATAGGGGCGCACCTCACAACATCAAAATCATTTCAGGATCCATGATTCTTTCCATAGATAAATCTTCATTTGAGACAGCGACAGCTACCATCCCCTATCATCGCATACAAAGACTGGTGTATAATGGTACAATACTCTATAAACGCACCTAAACAACAAAAACTATTTATTTTACTACTCTTTATTCCCCTTAAGAGTGGAAAACGTAGTACTTAGGAAGGATTTCATGACAAAACTAAATGAAATTACCATACAAATCAAAACTCTAGTCAATGCCAGAGATGTCTTAAGAACACGATATGAACAATCAGAATATCATAAACTAAAAGAAAAAAATCCTCATTCAGTTACTCCACCAACACCGGAAGATGAAGAGATTTATCGATTACTGAATGCCATTCAACAACTGGATAAATATATTAAAGAATTACAAGATGAGCAATTCGTTTTATTAAAAGAACAGGATTGATTATAAGACATTTCTTCGAATACCAAACATTGATTTTATTAAGACAATAATAGGAATAATTTCTAGTCGTCCTACCCACATATTAATAATCAACATCACTTTTCCTAAGTCTGGCATATCGATACTTGTAATACCTGTTGAAAGACCAACATTTCCTTGGGCAGAACATACCTCGAATATGACGTTTCCTAACGATTCTTTTGGAAAGAAATAGGCAATGGCTAGGATTCCAATGGAAAGAAGTATCACCCACATAAAGGAGATGATAGCTGCTTCATTGATGAGATCCATCGCATCTTCTTTAGAGAGCGGTTTATCTCCTAACTTATGAACAAAGACACGGCGAGGTGTCGAGATAGATCGCTTTATTCTCCAACTCGCTCCTTTACTTAGCAAAATGGCTCGAAAGAGTTTGATTCCACCAGCAGTAGAACCTGCAGCCCCTCCAACAATCATGGCAAAGGAGAGTAGGAGTTTTGCTGATTCTGTCCATGATGGTATATCTATCGAATTAAAACCAGTACACGTTAATGCCGAAACAAACTGAAATCCAGCGTCCTTGAGAGCAGAGAGCAGATTCTTCCCGTAATGCAAACTTTCATTATTAAAATTGATAAAAGTTAAAGCTATAACTCCAAGAATTAAAAGAAAAAGCATAGCTTGGAATTGGGCATCTGAAAAAAATTTTTTAAGTCTCCCTTTGAGTAAATGATAATGGGCAACAAAAGCAATAGCGCCAAAAACCATCAGAATGACAATAACCAGTTGACTAAGCATTCCAAAACCCATAATGCTATCGTCTGTAACAGAAAATCCTCCAGTAGCAATGCCTGTCATGGCATGATTTAACGATTGCCAAGCATCCATACCATTGATAGATACCAGTCCTATAATGAAGAGAACAACTATTCCTATAATAGTATAGAGAAGAAAAATCCACCATATCGTCCGTACGGTTGACACAATAGAAGGATGTGTTTTTTGTTCCCGCCCCTCTGATTTATATAATACAAAGGAACCAGTTCCCGGTCGTGCTAGAATTGAAAGAGTAAGAACAATTACACCTACACCTCCAATCCATTGAATAAGGGATCGCCAAATCTGAAGGGTATGAGGAAGCATATCCTCACGAGCAACCATGGTTAAACCTGTTCCCGTCCATCCTGACATAGATTCAAAAAATGCAGACAGAAAATCCATAGAGCTCCCAGGATGTGCTGTGTTTACACTCAATAAGAGAAAGGGAATACAACCGATAAAGGATATACATAACCATCCTAGAGCAGCTGTTACCATAGCGCTTTTAAAATTCGAGAGATCTGCATTTCTGAATGCAAGATAAAGGGGCGTCCCTACTCCTAAAAACACCGCCGAGGTGATGAGAATGGCGCCAAATCCTTCAATTTCTTCAAAATAGATTGGAACCGTGAGAGCAATTAAGCTAATGACTCCAACGATAATAAGGATACCACCCATATCTCTTAGAACCGTTCGTAAATCACTCATCTTGTCTTTGCCTCTCCTACCTCAGCAATTTCATCACAAGCAATTATGTTCTTCTTTATATGTTTACCTTTTTTTAATTTCCTGAATGCGCGCTTCGAGTTCTCCTATTAAGATATCTGCAATATCGCGCTTGGTAAACGCATCTGCTTTTGCAGCAGTCGCAAGTTTTCCAGCCATACTGCGTGCGATCTTTCCTCGCAGTGATTTAGGGGCTCTATTAATAAATGCATGTTGAAAAATAATACCATGTTTAGGTGGTTTACCTCCTTCTTTTTTATAGCGAAAGAGTGCTTTTTCTGCCCCTAGAATTTGAATAGTGGATGCAGGCATCAGCGCTAATTTTTCCAAACTTCCTGCACTCGCCAGCAAGCGTGCTCCAATTAAGGGTCCTACCAAACAAGCAATATTAGGTGCAATAGTTTTCATATCTTCTTCAATAAGGTGTTCTAATCGGTGCATCTCTTTTTCTATGGCTGTTGCAAGTTCTTCAAAAGGTTGTTTCTTTTCATCTGCAGTAGGAATAATTTTCCATCGTTCAAGACGTTCGGAAAAAAGATTGGTCGTTTGTAGTAAGTCATCTAACGCGTGTACTAGTTGTATAATCTGCAAATCTGGTGAGGAAACAAATTCTTTAATTTGGTGTTTTGAAAGGAGAAGTGTAGCTTGCTGGAGAAGATCTTGAGAAAAACCATATGATTCTGGTGCTATCTGAAGTCTTTGAAATACAGGATCTTGTTCTTTATAGGTACCGAGAGCTTGGAGTCGTTTCTCCTGTACAACTACCTGTTTTCCTTTGGCAATTTTTTGTTCTTCGGCAAGAATGGTACCTTGGTGCATCGCCTGTAATCGCTGCACGATCTCCTGTACCTTTTTTGGAAAAAGTCTCTTGTCTAGAACCTCTTTCTTTGAACACAGAAAAGTGCCAAACCATTTCGTAATAAGATAGTAGTCCATGGAGGGGACAACGAGTTTTCTTTTAATCAATTTTACTATCCGAAGGATTCGTACCGGAACGTTCTTAAAGAGATTTTAAATACTTGAATCGTAATTACGTGTGTTAACACGTATACTAGTGGAATGGGGCGTTTTCATGAAACAAGAGAGAAAAGAAAGGTTTATTCTTACAAATGTTATTGAAACTGAATTAGATATTTTAAGAAGACATGTTCATGTTCTAAGAGTCCTTCAAAAAAATGAACCTGCGGGCATCATAAAACTCTCAGAACTTACCAAACATCCACAACATATGGTGCGCTATTCCTTACGAATCCTTGAACAGGAAGGTCTTATCGAACCGTCTCCACAGGGAGCAATTACTACAAAATCCATTGATACAGCAATGAAGACACTAACTACAAAATTAAAAAGGATGAATGAAACCATAAACTCTATTATCAAGGAAGTCGAATAGTCTTTTTTTAATGCCGCGGTAACTCAGTTAGGGAGAGTGCACGGCTGAAGACCGTGATGTCGTGGGTTCGATCCCCACCTGCGGCATATTTTTTATTAGTAGAATATCCAATAAGTTCATATGTATAAATGGTTTATTAGCAACTAATTACTTCAAGTTCTAATGAAATCAAATGTTGCTATGAGGTAATTAGTTGGAATATGTACAAAACTAACAGTATAATCGGTGGTGATTTCATCAATAGGAACTCTTTGGGTTAAATTGATCTTATCTCCTGGTTCAATTGTACCTGATAATCCATGAGTATAGGTTGTTTCACCATTGACAAGCATTGTAATATTTTCCCACTCTAAATCATTTGGATCAACCATTACTATTGTTAATGATTCTTCATGTATTGTATCTTGTTTAGTATAACTTATTGTCGGTGGTCCTACATATTCAGACCCACCCGGTATAATCTCTTCCGGATCGATATCAACTTTTTGAAGTGTTGCCACATTAGTACCACCTAAAGATATCTCAAGATGGTTATTAAACTCTGAGAATTCATAATCGTAACCTGGTGTTTGATCTGATCCTTGCCCAGGTGGTGCAATATATAATTTTTCATCTTCTAACCAATAGGTACCCCAGTCTGAATTATAAGAAGATGCTGTTTGAACGGATCCATTTTCATAAAAAATCATATAATAGGTATATCCTGGGCCTACTCCCATACCAGTTTCAAGTTCCCAAACTCCAACAAATTTCCCCTCATCAGGTTGGAATAGTACAAATAAGAATAATGCAACTACTACTGCAATAATAATAACGGCTACTACAATCATTTTTAATTTTTTTGGTTTTTGAAATTTCTTACCACAATTCTCACAAAATTCCACGTCATATGGCATCTCGGTACCACATTTACCACAATATTTACCCATCCCTTATCATCTCCTTTTTTTTATCTGAAAATCACTTATAACTTTTTCGTAAATTACAAAAGGTTACATTTTAGAAATAAAAAAGAAAAAAAGAAAGGATAGGGGAGACTTTCTATTCTCCTCTAAGATTTTTTCCTCTTATTACGTCCAATGTGCCAAGATGAGAATCTAGTCATTAATATTAATGATACCATCACAATTGATATCAGGACTCGGAACAAGTTGCGAATTGCTCTTCCATTAAAATTGCATAAATAAAGTAAAAATAACTTTGTATCTCCAAAATTTTATATATGCATTTCTTATTATCCCTTATGGGATGCACAGAAGAGTTTACTAGATTAGAATAACCTCTTAATTGCTTGGAAGGGATGGAACTGTACTTAAAAGAAGTCCACATGGAAAATTTCAAATCTTTTGGTAAGAAGCTAACAGTACCATTTTTCCCTGGATTTACGGCCATCACGGGACCTAACGGATCTGGAAAAAGCAATATTGTTGACGCCATTCTTTTTGTTCTTGGACCAAAAAGTTCTAAGGTCATGCGTGCTGGACGACTTACCGATTTAATTTTCAACGGTGGTAAAAAACGTAAAAATCCAGCAAAATTCTGTAAAGTCTCGTTAGTCTTTGATAACTCTTCTGGAAAAATGCCTGTGGATGCATCAGAGGTGATCCTTACTCGCATGATTAAACGAGCACCTCTAAAGAATGATGCTGATAATTATTATAGTTATTTTTATATTAATGATCGCTCTACCTCATATACAGAGTTTATTGACGTCCTGACACATGCACGTATTACCGGTGAAGGATATAATATTGTCAAACAGGGAGATGTGACCAATCTCGTGAAGATGGGGTCCATGGATCGACGTCGTATTATCGATGACGTGGCAGGTATTAGTACTTTTGATGCTGATATTAAAAAAGCAGAAAAAGAACGCGAGGATGTCGAAAAAAACCTTGAACGTATCAAAATTATTCTTAACGAAATTACTAATCAAATTCATCAATTAAAAAAGGATCGCGATGCAGCGTGTCGTTATAAGGAATTAAAAGACCAGCTCTATGAAACAAAAGCTAAAATTGCGTATAAGAAGAAGCAGGAAGTTGAAACACAAATTGCTGAAATACACCAACAGATAGAATCCTATGAAAAGGAGCAGTCCCATCTTGAAGAAGGGAGATCAAATCTTAAAAAGCAATATACAAACCTTATGCAAGAACTGGAAACCATTGAAAAGAAAATTAGTGAAGTTGGTGGAAATGAAGCAGGAGAAATTAAGGAAAAAATTGATTCCATACGTACAGAAGAAATTAAGATTGAAGAAAAAATTAATTACACTAATGATGAAATTTTAGAGCTCAAACAAGAAAGCAAAGCTCAAGAAGCCCTTCTTGAAAAAATTAATCAAGAACTCGAAGAAATCCAAGCCCAACAAACCCAACTTCAGGATCAGATTTGTCAGATCGAAGAGCCGTTACATGCTAAAGAAACAACCCTTGCGGAACTGAAAGAACAAATCGCTCAATCGGATGATAAATCCATGGATATCTCCCGTGAATTAATCACCATGCGGGAGGAGTATAATGAAAAACAAACACAGATTCATGAATTAAAATTAAAACGTAATCGTTTTACTGATAAAATTGAAGCGCTCGAGCTTCAAATTGCTGAATTACAGGAAACTAAAGCAACCTATGAGTTTGAACTGAAAGACATAGAATGGCAATCAGATGAAGCTGATAAAACTAAAAAGGAATATCTAAAAGAATTTCATTCTCTTGAAAAGCAGCTTGTTGAAAAAAAGCGCAAAGAGTCGGACTTATCCGAACAATTAGCTGATTTAGAAACGGCTGTTGTACGGCTACAGCGAGAGTATTCAAAACTACAAGCAGAATATGATGCTCTCCAGTCCGTTCACGCAAAATACAATCAAGCCGTCAATGCTATCCTTCATGCACGAGACACTAATGAGCTCCAAGGAATTCGAGGAACCATTGCTGAGCTTGCTCAGGTTGATAAACAATATGAAACATCTCTGGAAATTGCAGCAGGACAACGTATGCAATCCATTATTGTCGAGAATGATACGGTAGCCTCTGAAGCAATTTCCTACCTCCACAAGAAAAAACTTGGGAGAGCTACGTTTCTCCCTCTCAACAAAATGGCTATCGGAAAACCTCGTGCAAATGCACTGATGGCAGTTAAAGATGCCAATGCCCAAGGATTTGCTTTTGATCTTGTGAAATTCAACAAAGAATATGCACCTGCTTTTTGGTATGTCTTTGGTGATACGGTTATTGTTAATACTTTAAGTGATGCACGGCGTCTAATGGGGGGTGTTCGTCTTGTTGATATGAAAGGAAATCTTGTGGAAGCCAGTGGTGCCATGATTGGTGGGAGTTTGCCAAAGATGCACCTTTCTTTTGGTTCTATTAATCGGGATAATTTGGATGATCTTCATTCCGAACTTCACATTGCTGTGGAAAACCAAGATCGAACTTCTGAAGAACTTTCTTCCTTACGAAAGAAGATTACCGAGATTGAACAACAGCTTGGAACTCTTCGTAGTGAACAAGGGAGAGAAATTCTGGTAAAAGATCTTGATGTTCGCAAGAAAGAATACTCTGGAAAACTGGAGGTTCTCGATAGAGATCTTGCTGACAAGATGAACGAAAAAGAAGACCTTGAAACTAAAAAACAAGAAGTTCTTACAACCATTACTGATTATGAGCAACGATTAGAAGAGATAAATACTCTAAAGCAAGAAAAAGGTAAAAATCTCTTAAAAAGCTCTAAAAAGGAAACCGCACAGCAAGTACGGACACTAGAAAAAGAAACGTCTACCTTACAAGAACAGTTGCTCTCTCTTCGTTCAGACTATGATACCCTTCAAAAGAAAATGGAACTCTTAAACCAACGTAAACAAGAACTGACCCAGAAAATTACATCCTTTACCAAAGAAATGGAGACCAATAAAACGACACTGCAGGAATTAAAAACGTCTCGTGCACAGTATCAAAATGAACTTAAAGCTATTATGACAGTGGAACAACAAATGTCTGGTAAAATTAAGAAATACGCAGAGCAACGAGATCAAATCTATAAAAAAACCGTTACCATTGAAAATGAATTGGATAAAACAAATACGCGTGCTGAATCCTATCTAGATTTAATCTCACGGTCACAATATCGCTTACCAACCCTTGAGCAGACCATTAAAGAACTCGATCAAGAAATCAATCTCTATAAGGTTGAATTGACCAACAAGTCCCTTCCACCTCTTGAATCCCTCAAAGACTCTGTTCACACTATTGAAGAAACCATGCAAGAACTTGAACCTGTCAATATGCGTGCTTTGGAAGAGTATGAGCATCAATCTGAGCGAAAAAAGAAATTTGATGAAGATACCAAACATCTTAAAGACCAACGGAAAAATCTTATCAAGCTTGCCGAAGAAGTCGGTAGCAAGAAAAAGGAACGATTTCTTGAAATCTTTATTCAGATTAACAACAACTTCAAGCAGATGTATGCGCAACTTTCTGAAGGAGGAGAAGCAGAGCTTCTACTTGAGAATGAAGAGAACATCTTTGACAATGGTTTAACAATAAAAGCACGACCTCGTGGAAAGAAAATATTGCGACTTTCAGCTCTTTCTGGTGGTGAAAAAAGTATCGCCTCCTTAGCCTTTATCTTTGCCATTCAACAATATGATCCCAGTCCCTTTTATGTGCTTGATGAAATTGATATGTTTCTAGATGGCATTAATGCCGAGACCGTCTCCCGTATGATTAAGCATAAATCGCAGCATTCTCAATTTATCAATGTCTCCTTACGTAAGATTGCCCTTAAGGAAGCCAATCACATCTATGGAGTCACTATGCACGATTCAGGCATATCTGAAATGATTGGTAATATTGATCCTGAATCCGTAGGACCAAAAGGCGAGATTCTTAAAGGAGGTGCTATTCATCAAGCTGGATGATGAAGTCATCAATCATTTACTCTTTCATAAAGCGCTCATTGATGAAGACAACGACATGTCTCGAGTCAATCATTATATAGCGATGGTAAAACAGGCAAGCCAAGGTCAGCAGCTTTCTATTGGAGATCCTTTTGATCGCTCCATTTACCTTGCATTTGATCTTGTTTTAAAAAACCAGTTCAACCCTTGGGATATTGATCTGGTGAGTTTTTCTTCTCTCTATTTGAATCGTGCCAAAGAAGAAAAAATCGATCTTTTGACTGCAGGACGCATTATCTATATGGCCTGGCAAGTCTTACATCTCCAAAGTGATCATCTTGTGGTAAACATGGAGGCAAAAAAGGAACAAGAACCGATAGCTTTCGAGTGGGATGACCTTCCTACCGAAAACTGGTTGCACAGTGATGATGGCTATTCTTACATGAATCTGGTCATGAATATGCCTAAGCCACCCTTAGATGAACCTATTCGTCGTGAGACTGATCGTAAGGTCACCCTCATTGAACTTCTTGGTGCCTTTGATGAAGCCCGTAAAGAAGCAGAAGAGTACCAACTCGTTGATCGTCTGCGTCGTGAGGAGCGAGAGCGTCTTGATCTCAAGGCACGAAAAGCAATGACCGGAACTGCCCATGAAGATCATTTGGAAGAAGATATTGCTCAAGTCTGGAAACGCATTCAGACCTTTCCCAAAAAGACCATGAGTTTAACTCAACTCTATACTTCAACCGATGCAGATGAACGCATTAAAACCTTTCTTTCGGTGCTATTTCTTGCATATGATAAAAAAATTACGATTTTCCAAAAACATTTTCCCTTCGGACAAATTTTTATAAAAACCTTAGGATATACATAGGTTGGATGTGATATGGGTATAAAGGAAGAACGCTTGGTTGAATCCGTGCTCTTTGCTGCCAGTCAACCGTTAAGTATTAAAGAGATCAAACAAGCAACTAGTCTTTCCACAAAAAAGGTTCGAGATGCAATTGAGATTTTACGTAAGACGTATAATGAAACACGAAAGAATGAAACGTCTATTGAAGTAGTCAAGGCTGGTGACAAGTATACCATGCAGGTCAAAAAGACCTTTGCCGATCATTCTGTCATGGTAGCAAAACCAGAAATTCAAAGTCAATTGTTGAAAACCTTAACCCTTATTGCTTTTCATCAACCCATAAAACAATCAAATCTTCGCCGTATGATTGGCCCTAAGGCGTATGAACATGTGGATGAACTGGCTGATTTAAAACTGATCCATGCCAAAAAACACGGAACCACTGAGATGTTAAGTACCTCAAAACTCTTTCCTGAATATTTTGGTATTGATACAACAAAACCAGAAGAAATTCGCGAGTATTTAGCAAAAAAAGTCATTAAAAATTTGGAAAAATAGGATTATTTAGCAATCATTGCTCTGAGCCAATCAGCAACATTTTCAGCATGATCTGCAATGTCATCAACCCAATCCGCAATTTTTAAGAGATGATAAACATCCATAGGATCTAATTTCTTTTCAAGTTTGTAGATTCCTTTTGTCATCTCATATTTCTTTAGATCTGCTTGATACTCAAACTCATGTACTTTGTAGATAAATTCTTTTGTTTGATCACGTTCTCTTTTCACAAAGCTAGTTTCTACTAAATCTTTTATGTTTCCTACTGCCAGTTCCATAGCTTCTGTTGTTTTCATAACAAGCTTTGCGTGATCAATAAATAACTCTTGCAGTTCTTTTGGTATTTTTGTATGTCTCATGTCAAGCATACAAACAAGATTTTCCGCATGATCTAAAATCGCATCTTGTTCACGTAGTGCCCACATAAATTTTCCTTTATCAACTGGCATAAAGAGTGAAGTTGGTAGGTGATTTCGCAGATTACTCTTAATAAGATCTGCTTCATGCTCAATTTCTGAAACTTTTTGAGCAACTTTTGAGAAATTTTTAACATCTCCTTTATAATATTTTATTAATCCTTCTCCTAACATTTGTGTACCTTCACGCACTTTACACATATGTTCAAGTAATTGTTGAAACGGGGTTTTTCTTCTATACATATTTGCTACAGGTGCTCGAAAATGTTCACTTTCTTTTTCTATCATACCTACTCCCATATTCCAACTATTGTCCTGAGGCATAAAAAGATTGCTATGGAAGTTCCTGCGGCCACAGGTAACGTAAGCAACCATGATATAATTATTTTTTTAATGACACTTAAATCTATAGCTTCTAAACCACGTGCAAGACCAACGCCAATAACTGCTCCTACAACGGTATGTGATGTTGATATTGGCAAACCCAGTTTTGAGGCAACAAGAACGGTTGTTGCTGCCCCAAAATCAACAGAAAATCCCCTTGTGTTAGTGAGTGCAGTAATTCTTCCGCCAACTGTTTTCATCACACGACGTCCCCATGTCATACATCCAAAGGCGATACCTACGCCCCCTATTGCTAATAGCCACATTGGGACTTCAACTTGAGCTCCTAATTCTAAGCCTTGGGCTAAGGGAATTATTGCTGCAACAGGACCTATTGCGTTGGCTACATCATTTGCTCCGTGGGCAAAGGCAACATAACAAGAGGTAATAATCTGTAATTTTCGAAAAATTCCTTCAACGGTAGAATAATCCTCGGTACGTTTATCTTCAATGTTTCGAAGTGCGACTAACCCAAGTATTACAACAAATATTGAAACGATTCCTGCAATGATTACTCCGTTCATATCTGAAATATTGTAAGTTTTACTGATTGGTGTTTTTAAAAACAAAGAGGAAATTATTAGAAAAGCAGTAAATCCTATAATAATGGGGCCAACCACTTTTGCTGATCGTACTGGTTTTTCTGTTGCAAAAATCGTCTTTACAATTAATTTAAAAATTAAGAATGCCAGAATTAATCCACAAAGAGGAGAAAGCAACCAACTTGCAATAACAGATCCTACTTTATCCCATAAAACAGAAGAAACCCCTCCAGCAATCAGTCCAAATCCCATAAGAGCCCCTATTACGGAATGAGTGGTAGAGATCGGCATTTCTTTCCATGTGGAGAGAGTAACCCAAAGTGCTGCAGCAAGAAGACTTGCGATAAATCCTAGAAGTAAAATATTTGTTTCAATTCCAGTGACATCAACAATTCCCTTTCGTACGGTATCTGTAACATGGCCACCAACAAAAACAGCTCCAACAATGTTTAGAACACCTGCAATAATGACTGCTTGTTTAAACGTAATCGCTTTAGCACCAACTGCAGTTGCCATTGAGTTAGCTACATCATTCGAACCAATACTCCAGGCCATGTAAAAAGCAATCGCAGCTGACCCACCAATAATTAGCACTAATGTATTATCGAGGATTTTTTCCCCTCCAATAGCTCATCTACATTAATGTAAAAAATAGAATTTGAATATATATTTTTTCTACATATTCTATAGTTAACTATATATTATCAATATCTATATATATCGTCACTTGGAGAATGATTTAATGGAAATAAGACGTGTTCAAGTTACAGGTGGATCTTCATATACATTAACTCTTCCCAAAGAATGGATTGAATCTTTAAATATAAAGAAAAACGATCCTTTAGGTCTTTTAACTCAACCTGACGGAACCCTATTAATTACATCAAAAATAATTGAAAAACAAATAGAGAGAATTAAAGAATTTAGTATAAGCACCACAATAGATGAAAACTATCTTTTAAGACAATTAATTGGATCGTATATTGGAGGATATAACTCAATAAAAATAATATCAAAAACCAGGATGCCTTCCTATATTAGATTAACTGTTAGAAAATTTACCCAAATAACAATAGGTCAAGAAGTTGTAGAAGAAACAGATAATTCTATTATTATTAAAGATTTATTAAAACCGGCAGAATTGCCTTTCAACAGTACAATAAAAAGAATGCACATCATTGTAAAATCCATGCATGAGGATGCAATTAGTGGTCTGAAAACTGGTAATCAAAAGATAGCTCAGGAAATACTTATTAGAGATAATGATGTAGATAGATTACATTGGCTTGTTGTGAGACAACACAATATGATTCTTCAAAATGTAAGTCTGGTAAAAAAAATGGATATAACTATTACATTAGCTTCTACTTATTTTATAATTAGTAGGATTATTGAACGTATGGGTGACCATGTAGTAAGAATAGCAAAAAATGCTGTATATTTAGCAAATATCAATTTAGAACAAAAATTAGCTGATAAAATCTTATCAGCAAGTGATCTAGCGCTTGATATTTTTAATAAAAGTATAGGCTCGTTTTTCAGAAAAGATATTCAAGCGTCAAATAAAAATATTGAATCAGTTAAAAAACTAGAAACACTCTGTAAAGAAATTAATAATCTTGCATCAAATCAAAATGGAAGGATAGCTATTTCGATAGGATATATTGTAGAAAGTATAAGAAGGATAGGTGAATATGCAGAAGATATTTCAGAAATAGCAATAAATTATCTTATAGCAGAAAAATAGTAAAAGTATGTTATTTAGCAATCATTGCTCTGAGCCAATCAGCAACATTTTCAGCATGATCTGCAATGTCATCAACCCAATCCGCAATTTTTAAGAGATGATAAACATCCATAGGATCTAATTTCTTTTCAAGTTTG
>Ga0272441_10001617_pt1 | contig 47764 bp, 38 predicted proteins | sample SSMProp6N_FD_193582 | JGI IMG/M metagenome (GOLD analysis project Ga0272441, IMG submission 193582) | Marine sediment archaeal communities from Little Sippewissett salt marsh, Falmouth, MA, United States - SSM-Prop-6N | ecosystem: Environmental > Aquatic > Marine > Wetlands > Sediment ... | reverse complement strand
TCAAGGCAAGAATCATCATCTGGGAATTCTTTTTCAAAGTCGTTAAGAGTGTATTTGTTCATCTTTCTATCCCTCCAACATCTACACTCTACCACAAATATTACCTGATGTCAAGGGATAGTTACCTAATATTATAGTAGGCGGTATTGGCAGAATGAACCAGTGATTGAACAATCCGTCATCTTGTGTAGCATGGAGATGGCTCCCATTTTCAACACAAGGATTTACGCCTGATCGTCGGGTGCGAGATTTAGCGGCATTACACCGAGGTGAAGGCCAGAGCCCACCGGGGATTTTCCACAATCAAGGTATTGATTTGTTCGGCAGGGATACCTACCCGCTGCATCCAGGGTACCACGTTACACAGGATGTGCGCGTAGCCGTAGCCCCCATAGGTAGTTAGTAACTGCTTCTGACAGGTATCGTGCGAAATAAGAAGCTGCTCTAAGTAGCCTTCCTCAATGAGCGACTTAATCTTCCTAATGCGCCACATATCGCTGGGAAACTCGACCATGACACCCTCTGGACAAACCGCTATCGGTAGTGGGATTACCGAAGCTCCGAAGGTATCGAATTCAAGATAGCACCCGGCGGCAAGCAGTTTATCGAATATCGGGACGAGGCCCGATACGTCGCAGTGACTGATAATGGTATGGCTCAGGTCGGCTCCGGCCTCAGCCAGAATCTGAATGGTTTCCAGTACAAAATCACAATTGATGCTAGGGTGTACCGTGATTGCGGCGCCGGTGAGCCGCTGCGCCTTGGCGCTGGCGCGCAGCACTTTTCGCTCGGCATCATCCAGGGGCACACTGCAGCCAATCTCGCCGATAATCCCGGCCCGCACGCCGGTGTCACCCACACCGACGGTGATGTCCCGGACAATCTCTTCTGCAATCTCATCATCGGTCTTGGCCGCTACCGCCGGGGGGTGAGTCACCGCCATGTAGTAACCGGAGCCCATGATTACATTCAGGCCCGTGGCGCTGGATATGCGTGTCAGTCCCATGGGGTCCCGGGAAAGGCCGACATTGCTCACCTCGACAATCGTATTGCCCCCCGCCCGTTTGTACAGTAGGGCCTCCTTCACGGCTAACTGTTCGTCATTCATCCGGTTGTCATCAGCGCATTGATGTCGATGGGCATGAAGCCAACCGAGGTTTTCCATGGTTATCGGCTGGTGCGCCCGCACCTTGTCAGCAGCCTCGGTCGGTTCCACAAAAAGCATCGACAAATCGGTCAGCAGATGCTCGTGGGGCAAGGTTACCCCTAGTTGGTCGGCATCCACCAGCCCCAGCACTGTTTGAACCTTCCCAATACGTTCCTCCGTGCTCATGGCTCCCCTTTTCCACAAAGTTTTGAATTTACAGGCTAGGGCCGCGAGCGAGGGAGCAAACCACTACTCACAGCCCTAGCCTCATCTCAAGGATGGCCCTAACTAAACTAAGACCGTATCCTTAAGCAGAATCGTTATCCATGCTATCTCATCGGGGTGTCGTAACCGCCGGGAGTCCCGTCGATAAGCAGCAGGTCCTCGCCTCGGGAGGTGATTCCAGCCTCGGAGAAGTCCAGAATCGGCCACAGGTCGTAATCGAGGCCGTACATGCTGCCCCAAATCGCCGGAGCGCCATACCGCGGGCTATCAATGTTCGACTGGTCAATCATGTAAGGAGTGATGGAAATATCGTAGGGCACATCATTGCCGAGACAGCAGTAGTCGAGCATTACTTTCGAAGCCAGGTCAAGCTGCTCCCACGGGGACTGACAGGTCGCCCCGTCCAGGAAGCCGCTGCGGCAAGCAGCCACGTCGCTCGGGCCCATGGCGATGGTAAAGAAGTAAACGTGGTTCGGGTCGCCGGACGGATAGAGCATTTCCAGCGCCCTCAGTCCCTGAACGACGCCCTGGACCATGGCACCGTGGCTGACGATAGCCGTGATTTCCGGATGGGCTGGCATAATCTCGGTTACCACGTTCATGGCCATCTCATCCTGGAAGCCGGTCTCCGGAGACTCGATGATGGTGAGCCATTCGGGATGGGCATCCGCGGCTTCATGTAAGCCCTGATGCCGCAGTTGGGAGGCGGACATCCCCATTAGGCCCCAGAGCTCGTAGGCGACGATGGGCTCACCGATTTCCTGAGCCTTCGCTACCAGCCAGAGCCCGATCTGTTCACCCAGTTCTACCTGATCATGGGTGACGAAGGTCTGGCGCTTTTCGGTCGGGGAGTCTACCGAATAGACAAAGGTGGGGATACCAGCATCGGCTGCCATCTCAATCGAAGGGATCAGCGCTGCCGAATCAAGCGGGCCGAGCATTAACCCGTCGGGGCGGGTTACCGTGGTGTCTTCGACGATTGCCACCTGCTTGGAAATGTCCCCATTGGGATCGTTGGTAGTACATTCGCCGCCGGCCCTTCTAACCAGGCTGGTGACGACACCATCGCAAACATTGGTGAACTCAACATGAAGGAAACAGGGGGCATGGACGAATTTATACGGCGTGCCGTCGGGCTTCATGGCCAACCCTGCCAGCGGGTTATCCTCGGTAGGTTCCGGCAGCGTGGGCATGGTGGGCTCGGTAGGTGTAGTCGGTTCGGTAGGCGTGGTCGGCTGGGTGGGTGTGGTCGGTTGGGTGGGTGTGGTCGGCTCGGTAGGCGTTGTCGATTGAGCGCACCCGGAGAAGACCAGGATCGCGACCATCGCTACCATTAATAAGGGAACGATAAATCTCTTCACGTTTTTCCCTCCTTCTATAGTTTTGTGATACTCAAAATCGGTATCACACTAAAGACCTCAAACGGTTTTATACTAGGCACCACCTCCGTCTGTTCGAATATTTTGATACCCTGATATTTAGCGCTCAATCCGGATTGTTGATGTCATATTCATTTACGCCGGCGAATAACGTCGGCGGTCACCGCCGCCAAGATAATTGCCCCCCGGGCCATTTCCTGATATGACGGGTCAATACCGGCGATGTTCATACCGTTATTAATGACGCCAAGGATTAAGACCCCGATGACACCGCCAATCAGGTTTCCCCGGCCGCCCGCCAAACTGACCCCGCCGAGAACAACGGCCGTGATGGAGTCCAGTTCGAGGCCGGCCGCAGTGTACATCGAGGCCGACATAGTGCGTGATGTCATCAGTAATGCGGATAACCCGGCCAGAATCCCAGAGATAGCGTAGGTCGAGAGCCGTATCTTGTTCACGCTGATGCCGGAGAGCCAGGCACCTGTCGGACTGCCGCCAACGGCATAGACGGAACGGCCGAAGGTGGAATGATTCAAGACAAAATATGAGACTGCCGCCACGGCGATAAAGATGATGACCGGCACCGGGACACCAGCGACCTTCCCCAATCCGAAGAATGCCATTGATTCCGGCAGACTGATGATGGATGCCCCCTTGCAGACCTGGTAACCGCCTCCTTTGGCTATCTGCCACATGGCTAAGGTTACGATCAGTGGCGGCACCCCGATGTAGGACACGAAGGTGCCATTGAATATCCCTAAGCCAAGACCGAGCAGCAGCATCAGCGTTACCGCAGCTCCAACGGCGATAGGAGAAGAGATGATACTTAGATCCGGGTTTTGAGTGATTAACGAGGCTCCGAGAACCGAGCTAAAGATCGCAATCCCGCCGACCGACAGGTCAATGCCGCCGGTCAGAATAACGAAGAGTTGCCCCATTGCCGCGACACCTCTCACCGAGCTTTGAATCAGGATATTCTTGATGTTGGTGGGAGAGGCCGACAGCCCATTGGTTATGATGCCCAGCACCACGATGATGACGACCAGAATAATGCTGAGGACGGCATTTTCATGCTCGAAAACACGCCTAGCAACGCTCTTGGCCCGGCTCTCAGTCGGCTGATTTCTTTCTTCTGCAGTCATCGGTGACACCTTTCCAACGCAAGTTTTTAGTTATCTTAACAAAATATCAGCCAAATTAGGGCATTCGGCGGCGTAACAAAGCAATAATTGAAGGCATAGGCTTAAAAATATTCTCTAACGGGGACGGTTACTTATCAATCCGCAATAATAACGGACACCTGCGTTAATAGAAACCACCGATCATAATCCAGTACCCTAAAATATCTAAATAATTTTATTTAGATATTTTTATGCAAGGAATAGCTATTTTGGGCACGCCGTGCTCGCTTAATACCTATGATTGACAATACCTTGCTTGCTGCCTACAATGTACATACTTCATGCACCTATTTATCCACCCATTTAGAACGGCGCCGGGCAATTCATGGTAGAACCACCGCCCGGAATAAGGATTGCGATGATTAGGGTAATTATTGCCGACGATCATATACTGGTGGTTGAAAGCCTGCGACAAGTCCTGGACAGCGAAGCCGACATCGAATGTGTCGGCGTGGCCAACAACGGCATCGAGGCGCTCAACTTGGCTCGGGAGTTAAAACCGGACGTAGCCATCCTCGACGTTGATATGCCTGACATGGATGGCATCGAGGCTACCCGGCAAATTAAGGCAGAGCTACCCGATACTGCGGTACTGGTGCTCACCGCCTATGATTATGAGGAATACGTCGTTGCTAGTCTTGAGGCCGGCGCCGAAGGCTTCGTCCTGAAAACCAATCTGCCCTGCGACGGGCTGGTCAAAGCGGTGCGCATTGTTAATATGGGGCGTGCCGTCTTCGATCACGACGCCATCTCGGCGATTCGTAAATTCACCATGGGCAAGACGCGCGGCACCCCCCGGACGGAGCTATACGACCGGGAGATAGAAATCCTCCGGCTGGCGGCCAAGGGCATGACCAGCAAAGAGATTGCCGGCGCCCTTAATATCAGCGGCCTGACGGTTAACAGCCACTTCGGCAATATCTTCCGCAAGCTCAACGTTCAGTCTCGCATCGGGGCGGTAATGGTCGCTCTGAAGAAGGGCTGGATTTCAGTCAATGACATTTCCATTAACGATTCCGAGCCCCAGAAACCCTGAAAGACACGACGATGGCTGAGGGAAATAACTGCCTACTGCGGGCAAACGGCATCACCAAGCGACTTCATACCTACTTCACGCTGCGGGACATTGATATCACCCTTAATCATGGTGAGGTCTGCGTCCTGCTGGGGGAGAACGGGGCCGGCAAGACCACCCTGGTCAGAATTCTGACCGGCGATATTCCCCCTGACCGTGGCAAGATAAGTGTCCGGGGGCAGGAGGTTCGCTTAAAGAGCCCGCAGCAAGCCCGCTCCCTAGGCATCAGCATTGCCCACCAGGAATTCATCCTTTTCCCCGATATCAGCACCATCGCTAACCTCTTCCTGTGCAAAGACCCCGGCCGGGGGTCGCTCGCTGTCAACGATGCTGCCCTGGAAGAGGCGCGCGGGTTCCTGGAAGAACTGAATTTCCTGTCCAATGTAAACCTTAAGGATAAGGCAGCTAATCTCAGCGCCGGCCAACGCAAGCAGCTTCAGATTGCCGCCGCGATTATTCAGGATTCCCCCATCGTCATCCTCGACGACCCCACCTCTTACCTCTCAGACGGCGACCAGGCCTGTCTCTTCGACCTCGTCAATAAGATGCGGGGTCAAGGAAAGGCTATCCTCTACGCCTGCCACCGGGTGGATGAGGCCAAGCGGGTCGCCGATCGGGTTGTCGTCTTGAGGAATGGGGAGATTGTCACCTCAATTGAAGACAAGAGCCTGATCAGCTCGGCCAATCTGCTGCGCGGTATGATCGGCGTCATCTTTCAGATGCGTCCCGAACCGGGCTTGCCAATTGATCGGGTATCAACCAATGTAGAGCTGGAGTTGGGTTACAAACCGGAAGATTTAACCAACGGCCGTCGGAACTACGAGGACATCATTTACCCCGCAGACCGGGGGAAGGCGGAGCAGCTGCGCTGCCAGTTCACCGAGCAGGGGGTTGACCATTTCGAACGCGAGTATCGCATTGTCTGTGCCTCGGGAGACCATAAGTGGGTCCACGAACTGAACAACGTCGTGAGAGACGACCGGGGAGAAATCACCGCCTATGAAATCGGCATCGTGGACATCACCGAGGCCAGTCGTGCCCAGGAAGCGCTGCAACAGAGCGAACAAAAATACGAGAGCCTGGTTAATAACATCGCCAATGTAATCTACTCCTCGCTGCCCGGCGGCAAAGGCACCCGCATCTTTCTCTCCCCACGGTGGCAGGAATGGACGGGGCAGCCAAATCACGATATCTATCGGGACGGGCAGGTCTGGCTCGAAGCCGTCCATCCCGAAGACCGGGATATTATTACCCAGGCCTATGAAGCGGCCACGACAGCGGGCACCGAATACTGCCTCGAATACCGGCTGGTGCATCAGGAAAACGGACAGGTACGCTGTGTCAGGGACGAAGGGGTACCGGTTAAAAACGAGAGCGGCCGCGTGATGATGTTCGATGGGATACTCAGTGACATCACCGAGGTCAAGCAACTGGAAATCGATCTCCGGCAGAGCCAGAATTTCCTCTCCGGCCTGATCATGAACGCGACTGTGCCGATGCTGGTTCTAAACAAGGACTACTCGATAAGATATGCCAACCCTGCCCTGGAGGAGCTCACTGGATTCTCTTTCAGCGAAATCATGGGGCAGAAACCACCATACCCCTGGTACGCCGATAATCACAACTACAAACCCACCGACGGACAGACCGACCCCAGGGAAGAGTTCTACCAGAAGAAGAACGGAGAGCGTTTCTGGGTCGAGATATCCGGGGTCGCCGTTACCGAACCACCGGACGGGAAATTCTTCCTGGAAACCTGGAACGACATCACCCGAGAGAAACGCTTCGCCGATAACCTGCGCTCCTATGCCAACCTGATGACCAAAACCCTGGAAGACGAGCGCAAGCGGCTTGCCCGGGAGCTCCACGACGACTCCATCCAGGCCCTGTTCTGTCTCTGCACCGACATCGGCAACTGCATTACCCACGAGGAACTGCCTCCCAAGACCCGCCAGACACTCAAGAAAATCCTGGAAGGAACCGGCGGCGTTATGGACTCTCTGCGTTCCTTATGTCATGAGATGCGGCCTAGTGTTATCGATCGCTTCGGGCTGGTGCCCGCCATCAAGCTGCTTATCAAGGAGATGGACCGGTCTCAGGGGCCGGACTGTCATTTCGATATCATTGGTGAGGCCCGGCGCCTGCCGAACGATACCGAGCTGGCTATCTTCCGTATTCTTCAGGAAGCGCTGCACAACGTGCGCCGTCACGCTAAAGCCAGCCGGGTTGAGATTAACGGCACCTTTGATGACGACATGGTCGAATTCACGATTTCCGATAATGGGGTTGGCTTCGAGATGCCGACCGAAACTGACTCGCTGGCTTCTTACGGTAAGCTGGGACTCATTGGCATGAACGAACGGACCTATTTAATCGGCGGCACCCTGTCGATAAAATCCCAAAAGGGCCAAGGCACCAAGATTACTCTGCAGGTGCCGGTAAGTTACGGGAACGCGCCGCCGTCATCAGCCTAGTGTCTTCGGTAAGGGACGGGCACTCTTCCAACCTCCCTCACGATTATTGTTAACAAACTCGTAACATCTGTAAAGATGCTTAATACCCTTGTGAGGATGTGTTTGATGAAAATGTGTGTTGGCTCCCATCCTTGAAGAGATAAATGAATCCGGCTCGATAAACAAGAGGAGACATTTCTTTCACGAAACGTCTCCTTCTACATTTAACTTATTAACTTGTGGTGCCCTGATTAGCTGCTTCGACGACTGCCCTGCTTCTTGAGAGCCACGCCGGCACCGGTTGCGATGAGTGCGGTTACTGTCAACGGGGCGATCAGGGAGCTTTCCCGGGGAATGGCGTTACTGATGATTCCCATTCCCACCACCACGAACAAAATCACGGCGGCTATTAGTATTATCTCTCCCAGTTTGTTCATAACACAACCAATATGGTGGGCCATCCTGGTCTCGAACCAGGGACCTCAGTCTTATCAGGACTGCGCTCTAACCTGCTGAGCTAATGGCCCGTGTGAAAACCGTCATTAATTTTACGCTAAGGGTTACCTGAAAATCAAGTGGGAACACATTGATAAACCAGTTTCAAATTATTATACTCCCGGTAACGGAGGTGATTGACATGAATCATAAGGGACGGTGGAAAGGGTCACGGTTTAAGGGTAATGAGGGTGGAAGTACCGATAGAAAGGTTTTCAACATTAAGGTCGTAGAATGTGATTATTGTAACCCGGATTATGATTTGGAAATTCTTGAAGGTAACGAAATAGACGATGAGGGTTTACTATTAATTGGTAAATTGAAACCCAAAGTAGATGAATTACCGGAATTTTGGTTGAGATGGGATGCAAGGAAAGATGCGCTGGATGTAGACATTTATGAAGGTTCAAAAAAGAAAGATTGGGGAAAGGGATATAGAGGGCATCATACCGAAAGAATTGAAAAAGAAAGTGGGAGAAACTACAAGGTATTAATAGAAATGCCAAAAATGAAAGTTTACGAAGGTATGTTAGGGTTTAACCTTGAAAGAGACGTGGAATTAGTAGAGCGGCTTTCTTTATCTGAAGAGATAATCGTTGTTAAGAAGAATGCCCCAAAGAAAAAACCTTAACAACTGGATAGCGGAAGGATGGTATTTGCACCGGTTAAATAGGACCGGTGACCGACCTAGGAGTAATGGGTTGTTAAACCCGAACACTCCCTAGAAAGGAGGTGATCCAGCCGCAGCTTCCGCTACGGCTACCTTGTTACGACTTCGTCCCAATCGCTGGTCCCACCCTCGGCGACTGCCTCCCCGAAGGGTTAGCCTATCGACTTCAGGTGTTACCAACTTTCATGACGTGACGGGCGGTGTGTACAAGGCCCGAGAACGTATTCACCGCACCGTGCTGATATGCGGTTACTAGCAACTCCAACTTCATGCAGGCGGGTTTCAGCCTGCAATCCGAACTGAGGATGGTTTTTGGGATTAGCTCCAGATCACTCTATTGCAACCTATTGTACCACCCATTGTAGCGTGTGTGTAGCCCAAGGCGTAAGGGCCATGCTGACTTGACGTCGTCCCTACCTTCCTCCTCGTTTTCAAGGCGGTCTCGCCAGAGAAGACAACTGACGACAGGGGTTGCGCTCGTTGCAGGACTTAACCTAACACCTCACGGCACGAGCTGACGACAGCCATGCAGCACCTGTGCTGGCTCCTGACTTAACAGGTGGTCCCCCTTTCAGGTTTCTACTTCCAGCATGTCAAGCCTTGGTAAGGTTCTTCGCGTTGCATCGAATTAAACCACACGCTCCGCTGCTTGTGCGGGCCCCCGTCAATTCCTTTGAGTTTTAGCCTTGCGGCCGTAGTCCCCAGGCGGGACACTTAACGCGTTAGCTACGGCACAGAGAGGGTCGATACTCCCTATACCTAGTGTCCATCGTTTACGGCGTGGACTACCAGAGTATCTAATTCTGTTCGCTCCCCACGCTTTCGGACCTCAGCGTCAGAAACAGCCCAGGAGGCCGCCTTCGCCACTGGTGTTCTTCCCGATATCTACGCATATCACCACTCCACCGGGAATTCCGCCTCCCTCTGCTGCTCTCAAGCTCAACAGTATCGGATGATCCCTCCCAGTTGAGCCGGGAGATTTTACAACCGACTTGAAAAGCCGCCTACGTCCTCTTTACGCCCAGTAAATCCGGATAACGCTCGCCTCCTACGTATTACCGCGGCTGCTGGCACGTAGTTAGCCGAGACTTATTCCTCAGGTACCGTCATTATTCTTCCCTGAGAAAAGGGGTTTACAACCCGAAGGCCTTCTTCCCCCACGCGGCGTTGCTGCGTCAGGCTTTCGCCCATTGCGCAAAATTCCTTGCTGCTGCCTCCCGTAGGAGTCTGGGCCGTGTCTCAGTCCCAGTGTGGCTGATCGCCCTCTCAGACCAGCTACCGATTGTCGCCTTGGTGAGCCCTTACCCCACCAACTAGCTAATCGGCCGCAAGCCCCTCCCCAAGCGCCCGAAGGCTTTAGTAATACGGCTTGAGCCGTATCACCACATGGAGTATTAATCCTAATTTCTTAGAGCTATCCTCCACTTAGGGGCAGGTTACTTACGTGTTACTCACCCGTTTGCCACTCTCTCGGTCCGAAGACCGATACCGTTCGACTTGCATGCATTAGGCACGCCGCCAGCGTTTATCCTGAGCCGGGATCAAACTCTCCGACTATAAAATAAATGCTTGCTTAAACCTTCCTTCCGCTATCCAGTTGTTAAGGTACGAAAAAGTGGGTCACAAGAAATTATGCTATCATAACCAGGATGGTTTGTCAAACTCGAAGTCGACCAGAAATTAGCGCCGGCCGAGGTTACGGAACATCAGAGCCAGACCGACGATAACCGCCACCACGATGATAATGCCCGCGGCTCCCCAGGCGGTTGAGGTCTGCACCCGGACACGCAGGTCCAATTGTTCCTGGAGGCGCATGTCGGGGGAATCGGCTCCGGCCCTTATCAGGACGCGGTAGTCACCGGCGATCGTCTTTTCCGGCGGAGTAAGTACCATTTCGATGTCAATCGACTCGCCCGGGTCCAGGGCCTGAGTGAGACTGGGAGAAAAGGTGGTGCCCCACCCCTCCGACTTGACCGAGGTGAAGCTGATGTTGGTCAGCTGACCGCTGCCGAGATTGGTTACCCGCATCGCGAAGGAATTGCCCGCGCCCGGTTTGGCGATGAAATCGAGACGTTCGCTCTGGGAGGTGAAACCTAGGTCGTATTCCAGAGGCATCTCGGTGACAATTGCTTTCAGGTCAATGCTGTCGCTGAGATTGCCGCTGGTAGCGGTAAAGGTGAACGGGTATTCACCGGTCAGCGGGGCCTCGCCCGGTAACGGAGAAACGATGACGGTAACCGCTGGAGGGTAAGTCTGATTAGGTTCCATGGTCTGGGCAAGCACCGTTTCCGCGGTTTCCGAGTACTGGCGCTGTATCTGGATCTGCCAGCCGTCGGGGGCGTCGAGGTCGAAGTAAAATATTTTGGTCTCATTCCCCTGGTAGTCCATCGAAACCTCGAACTCATAGCTGGAGCCGGATTCGCCCTGCTTGACCGGGAAACGGGAAGAAAGCTCGATTTTCTCTTCAATCGGTGCCGCTTCTTCCTCAGCCGCGGCCTCATCGTCATTAGCGACAATTTGAGGAGCTGGGGCCACCTCTTTCTGGTTCGCCAGGGCGATTTGAGTCCCGCTCAAGCCGCCGAGTATCCCCGCCAGTAGAATAAAGCCAACGAGCCGCTCAACTCTACTCAATCTCTTCATGAGTTATCCTCTCCTCACAATTGCTAGACTGCCCGTTTTGCCCTCATCCCATCGCCGATGATGGTAGCTGCTGGTGATTAATTCCTAGCAACTAATAATGAACGGGCATTTCGAAAATCTGCAAGTTAGTATAGCCCGTGTTAAGGAATAAATCAAGTTTCAGGCACGACTTGCCTTGAGCCCGCCTGAAAAACCGATTATAATGACGCTAATGCACTATCTTGGAGTAGATATTGTTAATATTGCTCGCATCGAGCGCGCCGTCGCCGTCTGGGGCGAGCGGTTTTTAAAGCGCGTCTACACCGATGCCGAGCTCACGCGTTACCGGCGTAGGCTGGCGTCGCTGGCATCGCGCTTTGCTGCCAAGGAGGCGCTTATCAAGGCGCTGGGCGGTATCAGTGATGGGTTCAGCTGGCGGGAGATTGAGATAATCTCTAATGAAGCCGGGCGGCCACAGCTTCGTCTCTACGGTAGCATGTTGAACCGGGCCCGGGAGCTGGGCCTCGAGCACTTCGACGTCAGCCTCTCCGACTGTGAAGAGTATGCGGTAGCCTTCGTTATCGCGGAGACGGCTGGCGGCACCAAGGAGGATTGAGATGAGTCTGGCGAGAAGAGCAGCAATCGGTTTCCTGAGCTTTCTCCTTTTCGTGTCCCTCACCGGGTTCGGCCTGGCCCACACCGCCAAACAGACGGTGCTTAACCCCGATTTCGTCAAGACCGAACTGGAAAGCCTGGACGTGGTCGCGCTGATGGATGATATCCTTAGTCAGCAGGTACCTCCCGAGGTTGAGCAGTTCCTGCCCGAAGGTGCTCTTGATGAGACGATGGACGAGGTGCTGGCTGAGCTAGAGCCCTGGCTCCGGGAGCAGCTGGACACGGCGGTGGACACCGTTTACGATTACCTCTGGGGCCGTAGCGACCGTCTCAGCCTGATTATCGACGTCACCCCGGTCAAGGAGGCGGTGAGTGAAAGCCTGCGTGACGAGTTTCTCGCCAACCCGCCGGCGATTGTGAGTTTCATTCCCCCCGAGGACCTAGAGAACCTGTTCGATAGTGCTTATGCCCAGATATCCGGCCAGATACCCTCGACCTACGAGGTTGACGAGGGCACCCTCAATGACCTCAACCCGGATATTATGATTAACCTGAACCGGGCGCGGCGCTATATCGGCTATTTCCAGTTCGTTTATCCGGCGTTGATTGCGGCCACCGCCCTCTTTATCATGGGTATTATACTGTTGTCTCGGCGAGCCGGTAATCCTCCTCTCTGGCTGGGGATACCTATCCTTATCGGTGGCGTCGTCATCTATTTTGTGCCCGCCATCATCCGTCATTTCACCGACCCCATACTGGCGGGTACGGAATTATCCCCGGCGTTTGATGTCTGGGCTCCCCAGTTTATCAATGATTCCCTGGCACCGCTAAGGATATTCAGTATCTTCTTTATCGCGGTTGGGGTGGCGCTGCTCATCGTCGCCGCCGTCCGGCGGCACCGTCAGCAAGATGATTACTACGGCTAGTGGCCCGCTGCCAGGGGAAGTTGCCTTTGACCGGCGGGGGGGTGGATGTTAGAATTTAGGGTAACTTTAGTGAGCTAGCTAAGGAGAAGAAAATGTCAGGGCATTCCAAATGGTCTTCAATCAAGCATCAGAAAGGCGCGGCCGATGCCCGGCGCGGTAAGCTGTTCACCAAGCTGACCCGGGAGATTATCATCGCGGTGCGCGAGGCCGGCAGCAGCCCGGACACCAATTTCCGGCTGCGTCTGGCGATACAGAAGGCACGTGATAACAGTATGCCTTCGGACAATATCGAGCGGGCCATCAAGCGCGGCAGCGGCGAGCTGGCCGGTGACGTGCTGGTCGAGCTGACCCTGGAGGGTTACGGGCCCGGCGGGGTGGCGGTGCTGGTCAAGTCCCTCACCGACAACCGCAACCGTACCGTGCAGGAGGTGCGCAACATCTTCAACCGCGGCGGCGGCAACCTGGGCGAAATCGGCTCGGTGGCCTGGATATTCGACCTCAAGGGCATGATTATCGTCAGCACCGAGGGGCTGGACCCCGACGAGCTATCCCTGCAGTTGATCGATGCCGGGGCGGATGACGTCATCCCCGGTGACGGCTGTGTTGAGATTTACACCCTGCCCGAGGACCTGGAAACGGTGCGGCAGGCCATCGAGGCGCAGGGCATCACCGTGGCCTCGGCGGAGCAGTGCCAGATACCCAAGAACACCGTCGAGCTGGACGAGAAGGTAGCGCTGCAAACGCTGCGGCTGCTGGACAAGCTGGAGGATCTCGACGAGGTGCAGCAGGTCTCCAGCAACGCCGATTTCGATGATGCCGTCCTTGAGAAATACCAGTCTTCGTAATTTTCGTAAAGACTCCGTGGGTTGATATATAGGGCGTGACATTCGTAAAAAAGAGTTCCCGACGTCCTTGCGAAAAATTTCGTAAAGACTTCGAAGGGTATACTTTACAAGGGTTCGTTAGATTATTGGATAGGTTAGTAATTTACAGATTGTTCTCGGCGTCCTTACGAAGGATAGGAACGTGATAATACTGGGAATCGACCCCGGCACCATAACCATGGGCTACGGCATCATCGCCGTTGGCGACGATGATGAGGTTAGCCCGGTTGATTTCGGGGCATTGTCCTGCTCCCCGCGCTCTCCCATTGGAGAGCGCTTGCATTATCTGTACGTCGAGCTGGACCGGATTATCGGACGCTGCCAGCCGGCGGCGGTAGCCATCGAGCAGCCGTTCGTCGCCAAGAACGTCAAGACGGCGCTGACCATCGGGCGGGCGCAGGCTGTTGCCATCCTGGCGGCGGCGGGTAAGGACATCGCCACCTATGAGTACACCCCCACCCAGGTCAAGCAGCGCATCGCCAACTACGGGGCTAGTTCCAAGTCACAGGTTCAGGAGATGGTGCGCCTCCAACTGGGGCTCAGCGAGGTGCCGCAGCCGTCGGATGCCGCCGATGCCCTGGCGGTGGCCATCTGCCACTTCCGGGAGGTACGCCTCAAGGAGCTGCTTGCCGGCGGGCGCTAAGGAGGAGAAGCATGATTGCCAGTCTGCACGGGGTTCTGGAATCGCTGGGGAGCGACGGGGCGGTGGTCAATGTCAACGGGCTCGGTTTCCGGGTCTACCTGCCGACCTCGACCCTGAGCACGCTGCCCAGTATCGGTAAGGAAATCCACCTCCACACCCATTTCCACCTCCGCGAGGACAGCGCTACCCTCTACGGCTTTGCCTCCGCCGACGAGCTGCGCCTTTTCGCGACTCTGCTCGGGGTTACCGGACTGGGACCCCGCCTGGCGCTGGCGATGCTCTCCGCGATGAGCCTGGAGCAACTGACTATGGCGATTGCCAGCGGCAACAGCGACCTGCTGACGGCCATTCCCGGCATCGGCAAGAAGGTGGCCAACCGCATTACCCTGGAGCTTAAGGACAAGATTGCCGCCGGTTGGGCGACCACGCCGGGGCTTGAGGTGGCCGATGAGAATACGGATGTCCTGGCGGCGCTGACCTCACTGGGCTACTCCGCCTCCGAGGCCGCTAAGGCCGTCGCCAGCCTGCCGGTGGATGCGACAATGAGCCTGGAAGACAAGATAAAGATGGCGCTTCAGTACCTGAGCGGGTAAGTGAATACTATCCCTTCTTCGGCTTCTTCTCGCCCGTCTCTTCCTGGTTAATCTCTTCGATGAATTTCAGTAGTTCCCGGTTGGTGGGGATGTCGCTCATCCAAACGCCCCGGTGCTTGAGGCGGATGTAGCCCTGCTTGTCTATCACCACCACTTCCGGCAGCCGTCCCAGCTGGAAGAATCGCACCTGCTGGCCGTAGCGCTCGGCGATTTTATGCTTCGGGTCGGGGATGCCGAGGAACGGCATCCGGTGCAGGATCCACCAGCGGGTGAAGGTCTCCTCGTCCTCCGGGCCGATGGCGATGACTACCGCCCCCCGCTGCACGAACCGGGGATAATCACGGCGCAACTGCGCCATGTGCCGGCGGCAGAATGGTCAGCCGAAGCCCCGGTTAAAGACCAGGACAACGTGCTTCTTGCCCTTGAAATCCGCCAGGCGGATGGTATCGCCCTCGGCGTCGGTGACCTTGAAACCGGGGGCTCGGATACGCTCCACCTCAGCCTTTATCTTTGTCACGGAAACTCCAGCCGGTGATGGTCTGAAAAATAGTTTAAGCGTCGGCTAGGCTTTTGTCAATAGCTTCACCTCGCGGGCGGTCAGCTCCCTGCAGGCGCCTTCCCTGAGGCCGCCCAGTTTCAGGCCGCCGAGGCGCACCCGCTTCAGGGCCAGTACCGGCCGCCCGATGGCCGCCAGCATGCGGCGCAGTTGCCGCTTGCGGCCTTCGTGGATGGTGATGCTGTAGTTATAGGGCGGGCGCCTCACCTCGCGCACGGTGGCGGGGCTGGTGCGCCCCTCCTCCAGCTCGATGCCCTTTTCCAGGCGGGCCTTTTCCGCCGCGCTCAGCCGCTCGGCGATGCGGATGAGGTATTCCTTTTCGTGCTCGTAGCGGGGGTGGGTCAGGCGGTAGGTGAGGTCGCCGTCGTTAGTCAGGATGAGGAGCCCGGTGCTGTACTTGTCCAGCCGCCCCACCGGGTGCAGGTGCTGCTGGCGGTACTGCGGCGGCAGCATGTCGAAGACGGTGCGACGGGCACGGTCGTCGTGGGTGGTGGTCAGGATATCGGCTGGCTTGTGGAGCATGACGTAGACGTGCTTCTCCGGCCTCAGGGTGATGACCCGTCCGTCGAGACTGAGGCAGTCGCGGGCGGGGTCTACCGGCTGGCGGAACCCGGTGACGACCTCGCCGTTGAGACGCACCCGGCCCTCTTTAATGGCGGCCGCGAGCGCCCGCCGGGAACCGGCCCCGGACTCGGCCAGTGCCTTGAGGATGGTCTCTTGAGGTTGATTATGGTTCTTCATCTATTTTCTATTATAAATCAAAAGGGGGGACGACTGCTTTAGTCATCCCCCCTCATGTCCCCGCTTGCTGCCCCGGTTACTTCTTGGCGATGGGCAGTTGTAGCTCGGTGATGAACTCGGCTGGGTTCTGGGTCTCGTTGTAGCTTTTGAGATAGATCTCCCGGTCCGGCCCGGCCACCTGGTAGCCGTTGGCCTCGGCCCAGGCCATCAGCGCCTTGTAGGACTCGCCGATGGTGTCGTAGGCGCCATGGTGGATCAGGCAGGCCGCCTGCTCGATGGCGGGCAGTTCGGCCACCTTAATGCGGTCGGTGCCCGGCACCTGGCTGGCGATGGGGGTGGCCACCTCGATGTCTACGTCCTTCTCCTTGTACTCCATGTCGTGGTAGATGGCGATGGCCGGCCCGGCTATCTGGGCCTTGTTCTCCATCAAGAAGGGGTAGATCTCGTTAAAAAGCTGCCCGATGTCGCCGTAGGTCGGCACGATGCCCCGCAGCGTGGCCGCCAGCTGGGCGTCAATCTTCTTGATAATTACATCCTGTTCCGGCATGATACCCTCCTTTTCAATCTGTTTCAGCCACTCTTCCACCTGGCCCAGCCGTCCTTGGTCATCCTCGAGCCGCTGTCGGATTTCCGCCTGCTTGACGTGGAGAAGCTGCCGGATGTGCTCCGCGGTCAGGTTATCGTTTAACATCCGGCTTATTTCCTCGAGGGATAGCCCTAGGTTTTTGAGCACCAGTATCCGGTTGAGATGGGGCAGCTGACCGACTTCATAGTAGCGGTAGCCGCTGAACCGGTCCACCGATACCGGCTTGAGCAGGCCGATTTCGTCATAGTAGCGTAGCGCCTTGACCGTTACCCGGCTGAGGCGGGAAAAGTCGCCGATTTTGAGCATGATTCACTCCCCAATATTCAATTGTGCCTGAAAGCGCTTTCGGGTACAGTATAGGGTCTCCCCCCGCGGGAGAGTCAAGGGGTTTCCCCATTATTTTTGTGACGTTCAAAAATTGAACGCTTGGGCGACAAGGGCTATACTGAAATAGAGGATTATCATGCCGCAATTCAAGATTGTAGCCGATTTCCAGCCCACCGGCGACCAGCCGCCGGCCGTGGACAAGCTGGTTGATGGTCTCAACCAGGGCCACCGCGCCCAGACGCTGCTCGGGGTGACCGGCAGCGGTAAGACCTTTACCATGGCCAACGTTATCGCGCGGGCACAGCGCCCGACACTGGTCATCAGCCACAACAAGACCCTGGCGGCGCAGCTCGCCGCCGAGTTCCGGGACTTCTTCCCCGACAACGCCGTGGAGTACTTCGTCAGCTATTACGATTACTACCAGCCGGAGGCCTATGTCCCCCAGACCGATCTCTACATCGAGAAGGACGCCGACATCAACGAGGAGATTGACAAGCTGCGCCACTCGGCCACCCGCGCCCTCTTCGAGCGCCGCGATGTGGTTATCGTGGCCTCGGTCTCCTGCATCTACGGCCTCGGTGAGCCGGAGGAGTACCGCAGCTTTGTGTGCAGCCTGCACCGGGGTGAGGAGTATCCCCGTCATGAGCTCTTGCGGCGGCTGGTGGACATGCAGTACCAGCGCAACGACATCGACTTCACCCGGGGGCGCTTCCGCATCCGCGGCGATACCCTGGAGATTCAACCGGCCTACGAGGAGCTGGCCGTCCGCATCGAGTTCTTCGGCGATACCGTGGAGCGCATCGTCGAAATCGAGCCCCTCACCGGCGAGATGCTCAAGGAGATGGACAATCTGGACATCTACCCCGCTAAGCATTTTGTGACCTCCCCCGGTAAGCTGACCTCCGCCATCGATAGTATCCGCGAGGAGCTTAAGGAGCGGCTGGCAGTGCTCCGGGGCGAGGGTAAGGTGCTCGAAGCCTCGCGCCTGGAAGCGCGCACCAACTACGATTTGGAGATGCTGGCCGAGGCCGGTTACTGCGCCGGGGTCGAGAACTACTCGCGGCACCTGGCGGGCCGGGCGCCGGGCAGCGCCCCCTGGACGCTCTTGGACTACTTCCCTGAGGACTTCCTGATGATAATCGACGAGTCCCACATGACGTTGCCCCAGATACGCGGCATGTACAACGGCGACCGCGCCCGCAAGGAGACTTTGGTGGAGTATGGTTTCCGCCTGCCCTCGGCGCTGGATAACCGCCCCCTCAACTTCCCCGAGTTCAACCAGCACATCAACCAGGTCATCTTCACCTCGGCGACGCCCGCCCAGTACGAGTACGAACACAGCCAGCAGGTCGTCGAGCAGCTTATCCGGCCCACCGGGCTATTGGAGCCGACGGTCGAGGTCAAGCCGGTGGCCGGCCAGATTGATGACCTGCTCGACCAGGTGCGGCAGCGGGTGGCGCGCGGTGAGCGCTGCCTGGTGACCACCCTGACCAAGCGCATGGCCGAGGAGCTGGCCGAGTACCTCTTGGAAATGGGTATTAAAACTCACTATCTCCACTCGGAGATAGACACCCTGGAACGCATCGATATCCTGCGCTCGCTGCGGCTGGGGGTCTACGACGTGGTCGTCGGCATCAACCTCCTTCGCGAGGGGCTCGACCTGCCGGAGGTCAGCCTGGTGGCGATTCTGGACGCCGACAAGGAGGGCTATTTGCGCTCCCGCGAGGCCCTTATCCAGACCATGGGCCGCACCTCGCGTCACGTTGACGGTCACGTCATCATGTACGCTGACACCGTCACCGGCTCGATGGCCCGCGCCATCGAGGAAACCGAGCGCCGCCGTAAGGTACAGATGGAGTATAACCGGGAGCACGACATCACCCCGCAGGGCATCCGCAAGGCCATCCGCGACATCAACGAGCATGTCCGGGCGGCCGCTGTTGCCGAGAGCCGGGCTCCCTACGAGAGCGGGGCCGTCTCCCGCGAGGACGTCACCCGGGTCATTAAGGAACTGGAGAAGCAGATGAAGGCGGCCTCACGTGCTTTAGAATTCGAGAAGGCAGCCCTGCTCCGTGACCGCATTACGGAGCTGCGTAGCGGTGAAGACTACGTTGAGATAAGGAAATGACCGAGGAAAGGCAGCGGACACGCCAGGAACGACGCGAGGCCCGGCTCCGTAAGAAACGGGAGCGGATGCCGCAGCACGGCCGCAATCTGGCCAAGGTCTACGTCGATGCCGTGCGCAAGCGGTTACGGCATTTGCGGAAAGATAAGCCGGTAGAGTAGGGTTTTACTCCTCCCCTTCTCCCCCCGTCTCCATTTCTTCTTCCAGTTGCTCCATGAGGCGGGCGGCGCGCGGGTACCCGATGTGCAGCTTGCGCTGCAAGAATGACGTTGAGACGTGCTTGTGCTCCTTGAGCAGCTCGCGGGCCGTCTCCAGCAGCACGTCCTTGGGGTATTCGGCCTCCTTGACCGGGGCGGTGACCCCGTCAATCTTGAGGGTGGCCGCTTCCTCCTGCTTCTGGCTGCCCCAGAAGTAGACCAGCCGTTCCGTCTCCGGGTCGGAGACGTAGCAGCCCTGGATACGCTTCGGTTTGGAGGCCTCGGGCGGCAGGTAGAGCATATCGCCCCGCCCCAGTAGCTTCTCCGCTCCCACCGTATCCAGAATCGTGCGCGAGTCCACCTGGGAGGTAACCGCGAAGCTGATGCGGGTCGGGAAGTTGGCCTTGATAAGGCCGGTGACCACGTCCACTGAGGGGCGTTGGGTAGCGACCACCAGGTGGATACCGGTCGCCCGCGCTAATTGCGCCAGGCGGCAGAGGATATGCTCCACCTCGTCGGAGCCGGCCATCATCAGGTCGGCCAGCTCGTCGATGACCAGCACCAGGTAGGGTATCCGCTCCTCGCCTTCCTTCTTCTTGTTGTAAGCCTCGATGTTGCGGGCGCTTACCATGGCCATTTGCTGGTAGCGCTTGTCCATCTCGGTATTGAGCCAGCGCAGGGTGTTGAGGGCCTTGTCGGTATCGACGATGACCGGGGCTGCCAGGTGTGGGATGCTGTTGAATGGGGTCAGCTCGACGCGCTTGGGGTCAACCATGATGAAGCGGAGGCTGTTCGGCGTGTTGTGCAGCAGGAGACAGCAGATGATGGTGTTGAGGCAGACCGTCTTGCCGCTGCCGGTGGCCCCGGCAATCAGCAGGTGGGGCATCTTGGCCAGGTCGCCGACGACGGCCTCACCCCCCGCCCCCTTGCCCAGGGCCAGGGCGAGATTGGTCTTGGTGGTCAGCTTCTGAAAGGTGGTCGTCTCGATGACGCCACGTAGATTTACCATCCCCAGGGTGGTGTTAGGTACCTCGATGCCGACGATGGGCTTGCCGGGCACCGGGGCCTCGATGCGGATGCTGGGCGCAGCCAGCGCCAGCGCCAGGTCGTTGGCCAGGGCGGTTATCTTGTCCACCTTGACCCGGGTCTTGCCGACCTCTTCGAGGCGGATGGAGACGTTGCCGTCCCGGTCGCGCTCCTTGACCTGCTTGGTACGGCGGTCCCAGCCCGGTTCCACCCCGAACTGGGTTACCGTCGGCCCGGCGTTGATCTGGACCACTTTAGCCTCGACCCCGTAGCTGGCGAGGGCTTCCTCGATGAGGCGGGCGCGCTGGGCGTTATCCGCCTGGCTGAACTCCATCTCGGGGACGCTGTCCAGGATTTCGATCGGTGGCAGCCGCCAGCCGTTCTCGGTTATCAGTCCCGGTGATTCGCCGTATTTCTTCCAGACCTCTTGGGCCACCTGCCGCAGCTCTTCCTGAGTGGGGGCGGCCTCCGGTGGCTTGGCGGTAGCGGCTGGCTCGTCCACCTGTGGGGTGGCGACGGGGGTTGGCGCTGGGGTTGGGGTTGCCGTTGGAGTTGGTGGCATTACCGGTGGTGGAGGCATCGTTGGCGTCTGGGGCACGGTGGTGCTCGGTGGTGGCGTCAGCGGGACGTTAAGCGGAGGGGGTGGGGTGTAAGTCGGTCTCGGTTCGGGTGCGGGCCGTCGGGCGAACTCCCGCTTCGTCCAGGCATTGGCCCGGCGGGCGGCGTTGACGTAGGCCTGCGGGTTGACCAGGGCGATGCCCAGCATCACCAGCCCGACGATGCGGGGGATGCCCAGCCAGCTCGAAGGAAAGCCGATGAGATACTGCCCGATGCTGCCCCCCACCGAACCGTAGCCGAGCAGGGTCCAGATAGCGATGGTAAAGGCGATGCCGCCCCACCACTGGCGGAAACGTACCATGAGCGGCACCTGCTTGCGGACGCCGGCGACGATACTCAGACTGACGATGGCGACAATCAGCAGTGCCAGCCCTAGGCCGAAGAGGCGCATCGTATCGTCGCGGACGCTGGCGGCCCAGGCGGTGATGTTGCCCCACTGCCAGACCACGACTGCAATCGCCACCGCAATTCCAACAATACGCCCCACGACGTGCGGGTTGACGCTCGGCGCCTTGGCCGACTGGCGTCGCGACTTGCCAGCCGCCGCCCGGCTGGCCGAAGTCTGGCGGCTGATGGGTTTGGCCCGGGTTCTCGTTTTTCTTCTGGCTGCCATTATCGCCTTCGTAGAGATTATTTGCAGCTAGACCTGCACCATGAAGGGCAGTATCATCGGGCGGCGCTTGGTCTGCTCGTAGTAAAATCTGTTCAGTGCGTCCTTCAGCTTGGTGTTGACCAGGCTCCACTCCGGGGGATGGGCGGCACCGTGGTCCATGAGGCGGACGACCAGGTCGCGGCTGGCATCGAGCATATCCTTCGACTCCCGCGTGTCCACGAAGCCCCGGGAGACGATGTCGGGTCGTCCCACCAGCTTGCCGGTCTGTTTATTTACGGCAATGATTACTACCACAATACCATCCCGCGACAGCATCCGCCGGTTGCGCAGCACCACGCTGCCGATATCCCCGACGCTGAGGCCGTCAACGTAAACATTCCCCGAGCTTATCTTGCCGACTGTCTTACCCGACTGGGGAGTCATCTCGAGGATATCCCCATCTTCTAAAACGAAGATATTGTCCGCGGGGATACCAACCGATTCGGCAAGGCGCGCGTGCAGGCTCAGATGGCGGTACTCCCCGTGCACCGGCATGAAGAACTTTGGCTTGACCAGGTTGATGAGCAGCTTCAGTTCCTCCTGGCTGGCGTGGCCGTGGACGTGAACCTGGGCCAGCTTGCTGTAGATGACGTGGGCCCCTTGCTTGAAGAGGTTGTCGATGGTGCGGTTGATGAGGCCCTCGTTACCGGGGATGGGGCTCGCCGAGATGACGACGGTATCGCCGCGGATGATGTGCAATTGGCGGTAGTCCCGGTTGGCGATGCGTACCAGCGCCGAGGTCGGCTCGCCCTGCGAGCCGGTAGTGACGAAGACAATCTTGTTGTGCGGCAATCCCTTGAGGGCGTCGAGCCGGGCCATTACCCCTTCGGGGTCTTTGAGATAGCCCAGCTTGAGGGCCATCTGGGTGGTGTTCATCATGCTGCGGCCGAGGATAAAGACCTTTCGCTGGTGGTGCTGGGCGGCGTCAATGACCTGCTGGATGCGCGAGACCAGCGAGGAGAAGGTAGTGATGATGACCCGCCCCGGGGCGTTGGCCATGACTTGGTCTAAATTCTCACCGACAATCTGCTCCGAGGGCGTGTAGCCGGGCAGCTCGGCGTAGGTGGAATCGGCGAGCAGCAGCAGCACCCCCTTGGTGCCCAGCTGCGCCAGACGGGAGAGGTCGGTCGGCTTACCGCAGACCGGGGTGTAGTCAATCTTGAAGTCGCCGCTGTGGATGATGGTGCCGATGGGCGTCCGGATAATCAGGCCGACGGCATCGGGGATGGAGTGGCAGACGGGGAAGAACTCGATACGGAAGGCCCCCAGGGTGAAACCGGCCCCCGGCTGGATGGTTTTCAAGGTAGCCTCGGCCAGCGCCTTGCGCTCCTTGAGCTTGACCGAAATCAGCCCTTTGGTCAGCTTGGTGGAGTAAACCGGCACCTTGAGCTGGGGCAAGATGTAGGGCAGGGCGCCGGTGTGGTCTTCGTGTCCGTGGGTGATGATGATGCCCCGGATGCGGTCCTTCTTCTCCAGGAGATAGCTGATATCGGGGATGACCAGGTCGATGCCCAGCATCTCCTCTTCGGGGAACATCAGGCCAGCGTCGATAACGATAATATCGTTGCCGTACTCGATGGCCATCATGTTCTTGCCGATTTCGTTGAGTCCGCCCAGGGGTATAATCTTTAGTTTCTGTTTGGACAAACCTCAAACCTCAAACATGTTAAGCTGTTTTGAAGGTGGTTCGGCAGCGGGTGGCGATTCCCCGGGTGTTTTCAGCAGCGGGGGTATCTTGAGCATGTCCTCCATGATGGTCTGGCGCAGCTTCTGCTGGTGCAGGGCAGCGGCGGGGTGATACATGGCGAAGTAAATAATACCGTCCTTTACCAGCGACGTGCCGTGGATTTTACTGATGCTCTTGCCGGGGAAATACCTGGCCATCGAGAAGCGCCCCAGAGTGACGATCATCTTTGGCTTGATGAGGGCAATCTGGCGGTCGAGCCAGTCATGGCAGGCGGCAATCTCGTCGGGGAGGGGATCGCGGTTCTGCGGCGGGCGGCACTTGATGACGTTGGCGATATAAACCTGCTCTCGCTGCCAGCCGACGGACTGGATAAGCTCGTTGAGGAACATCCCCGCCGGGCCGACGAAGGGCCTTCCCTGCTGGTCTTCGTGCCAGCCAGGGCCCTCCCCAATGAACATGACTTCGGCGTTTTCGGCGCCCTCGCCGGGCACCACCTTCGTCCGGTTTCTAACCAGCGCCGGACACCGCTCACACTTCAGTATCTCGTTACTAAGCTCACTCAGTGCTGACATAGCCTTCTTCTGCCGGTTGGCGGGTTAGTCACGTTTGATTATGATGATAGCATGGGCATCAGGGCAAGTCAATCAGACTTACGGACGTCCCCGGTCGGTCAGGCTCAGAAATCCCCGCCGTCGGCGGCTAGAGGCGGATGGCGCCGTAGCTGAAATGCGGCAGCTTGGCCAGGGCGTAGTTCGAGGGTAGCACCCCGGTGGGACAGAGGCTGAAGCACTCGCCGCACTGGGGGCACTCCACGGTGGCGATATCGGGGAAGAAGGTAATCTGTCGCCGGGTGCCCCGGCCGATAAAGCCGATGGCGTTTTTGCCCTTGACCTCGGTGCAGTAGCGCACGCACAGCCCGCAGAGGATACAGAAATCGGGCTCAACGGCGAAGCGGCTGCGGGTGATGCCGTAGCGGGTGGCGTAGTCCTGCAGCTTCTTGACCCCCGGTGCCGTGGCCAGCATCAGCTCAAGCAGCATGCGGCGGATTTTGATTACTTCGTCGGTCTCGGTCTCTACCTTCAGGCCCTCGGCCACGTTGTAGACGCAGGATGTCACCAGGCGGGTGCGCTTGCCTTGGGTAATTTCCACCAGGCAGAGGCGGCAGGCGCCGCGGGGCCGCAGCTGTTCGTGGTAGCAGAGGGTCGGGATATCAATACCGGCGCTGCGGGCAGCCTCAAGTATCGTAGCCTCAGTTTTTGCCCGGACCTCTTTTCCGTTAATGGTTAAACTGACTTCACTCATCTTGCTCCCCCCGCTTTCGTTTGACGGCGGTTCCCGGCGCGACCGCCTCCGGCAACGGCTCCCCGGAGATTTTCCTGACGGCGTTAAACCGGGGCGGGCAGACCTCGAAGCAGGTGTTGCACTTGGTGCAACGTGCCTGGTCGATGATGTGGATTAGGTTCTTGTCGCCGCTGATGGCCCCGGCCGGGCAGTTGCGGAGACATATCAGGCAGCCCTGGCATTTAGCGGGATCGATGTAATAGGCGATTAAGTCCTGACAGACCCCTGCCGGGCAACGTTTGTCTTTGATGTGAGCCCGGTACTCGTCGCCGAAGTATTTCAGGGTGGAGAGCACTGGGTTGGGGGCGGTAGCGCCGAGGGCACAGAGGGATGCCTTTTGCACCACCTCAGCAATCTCGCCAAGCAACTCAATGTCGCCGGGCTTGCCCTCGCTGGCGCAGATGCGGTTCAGTATCTTGAGCATCTGGTGGATGCCCTCGCGGCAGGGGACGCACTGGCCGCAGGATTCCCCGGCGAGGAAATCCAGAAAATAACGAGCGACATCGACCATGCAGTTATCTTCATCCATGACGATCATGCCGCCGGAGCCCATCATCGAGCCGATTTTATTCAGCTCGTCGAAATCGATCGGGGTATCGAGCTTGCTTTCGGGGATGACCCCGCCCGAAGGCCCCCCGGTCTGCACTGCCTTGAACTTCTTGCCGCCGGGGATGCCGCCGCCGATATCGTAGATAATCTGGCGCAGGGTGGTTCCCATCGGCACCTCGACCAGGCCGGTGTTGTTGACCTTGCCCACCAGCGAGAAGATTTTGGTTCCCTTGCTGTTCTTGGTGCCGGTTTCGGCGTACCACGCCGCGCCCCGGTTGATAATCAGCGGCACGTTGGCCCAGGTTTCGACGTTATTCAGGTTGCTCGGCTTGCCGCCGATACCGCTAAAGGCAGTTCGGATGTATTTCGGCCGCGGCTCGCCAACCCGCCCCTCGATAGCGGTCATCAGGGCGCTCGATTCACCGGAGACGAAGGCCCCGGCCCCGCGGTGGATAGCGACATCGAAATCAAACCCGGAGCCGAGGATATTCGGCCCCAGCAGGCCGTACTCCCGCGCCTGCTCTAGGGCGACCTCTAAATTAGCCACCGCCAGGGGGTATTCCTGGCGGACATAGACGAAACCTTGACGAGCGCCGATGGCATAGGCTCCGATAATCAGCCCTTCGATAACGCTGTGGGGGTTACCCTCCAACAGGCTGCGATCCATGTAGGCGCCGGGGTCGCCCTCATCGGCGTTGACGATGACGTACTTGGTGGCTTCGGGCGCGTTGCGGGTCGTTTCCCACTTAATGCCGGTGGGGAAACCGCCGCCGCCCCGCCCCCGGAGGCCGGACTTTTTCACCTCGTCGAGCACCGCCTCCGGCCCCATCTCCAGGGCCTTGGCCAGCGCCGCATAGCCCCCCAGGGCCAGGTAATCGTCGATGCTGAGCATGTCCAGCCAGCGGTTGGCCCCCAGAACTAGCCGCGACTGGGTTTTATAAAAGGGGATGTCGGATTCTTTCGCCACGGCCTGGCCGGTGGCCGGGTCGGTGTAGAGCAGCCGGGTCACGATTTCACCCCGGCCCAGCGTTTGAGTAACGATTTCACTGACGTCCGCTTCGGCAACCCCGACGTAGCAGGTCTCGCCGGGCATGATGAGTACCGTCGGCTCCTGTTCGCAGAAGCCCTGGCAGCCGGTTTGCCGGACGATGACCTTATCACCCAGCCCTTGTTTGGTGATTTCGTCGCGGAAGGCCTGAGCCACCCCCCGGCTACCCCGGGTGCGGCCGTCGCTGCCGTCGGTAACGGCAACGGTAGTGAGCTTTTTGTATCTTTCCTGTATTTCCCGCCGCCTTGCTGCCAGCGCGGCGGCCGATTTCAGTTTCGGCATGGTTCGCCTCCTTCCGCCGGAGCTAGTCGCAGGCGGCAAAGATGTCGGCCATCTCGGCGGTCGTCGGGTTGCTGTGGTAGGCCTCATCGACCACCATCACCGGCCCCAGGGCACAGCAGCCGAGGCAGTTGACGGTATTGAGGCTGAACTTGAGGTCGCGCGAGGTCTCTCCGGGCCTGATTTGCAGGCTGTCGGCGACCTTCTCCAGCAGGCGGGGCGCCCCCCGGACGTGACAGGCGGTACCCAGGCAGACCGAAACCTGATGGCGGCCCTGCGGTACCAGGCTAAAGGCCTTGTAAAAGGTGGCGATGTGGTATATCCGGCTCAGGGGGATGTCCAGCTTCTCGCTGACCCACATCAGGGCGTCCCGGGGCAGCCAGCGGTTATCCCGCTGGATATCGAGGAGTATCTGGATCAGATAGTTACGGTCGCTGCCGTAATGGGTGATGATTTTATCCGTTTGGGCGATATTCTTTACCATACGTCGCATTACCTCCTCGCTGCGGTTTCGGGTCTCTTGCAGGTCACTGAGATAGCGGAGGGCCTGGCTCTCAAGGCGTTCCAGCTCATCGCTTGCGGCCAGTTCGGGGGCGGGGGACAGTATTTCCCGGGGTTGGGGTGGGGACGCATCTGCGGTGCGTGCCGCCAGGAGCTCCAGCCCTTTGAGCAGGACCTCGGTCTTGGTGCCGGGTTTCAGGGTTCGCTGCAAGCGGGCCAGGGTCTCGGCCTGCTCGCTGGTTACCTTGAGACCGACAAAGGCTGACTTGTTTTTCTGCTTTGCCATTTTAAGTTTTACCGTTTAACCAGTATAATAAGAAGAGTAATCGACATTGTCAAGCCGTGGGGAAGTTTTTGTTGGCTTTCCTGGTCGGTAGTTTCGTAATCTATCAAGAATCGCCTGCCCTACTGTCAAAACAGGCAGCCTCGGCAGGTGATTGACAGCATCAAGGTACGGTTGTAGACTCAGTGAGGAGGTAACATGGGCTCATTAAGTCAAGTCGATCCGGAGGTTAACCGATGTTTACAGGCGGAGATCAACCGGCAGTGGGCGACCGTCAATCTCATTGCCTCGGAGAACTACACCTCAGCGGCGGTCATTGAGGCCCAGGGGTCTTTCCTGACCAATAAATACGCCGAGGGCTATCCACGACGGCGCTACTATGGCGGCTGCGAGAACATGGACACCATCGAGGACCTGGCCATCAAGCGGGCCTGTGAATTGTTTAAGGCGGATTACGCTAATGTCCAGCCGCACAGCGGAGCCCAGGCCAACATGGCGGCCTATTTCGTGCTGCTCGAGCCGGGCGATACCGTGCTCGGCATGAGTTTGGCCCACGGCGGCCATCTGACTCACGGCAGCCCGGTCAACTTCTCCGGGCGCCTCTACAATTTCGTTCCCTATGGAGTCAACCGGGAGACGGAGCGCATCGACTACGCCGAGCTTGAGAAACTGGCTAAGGAACACCGCCCCAAACTGATTGTGGTTGGGGCCAGTGCCTATTCCCGGATTATCGATTTCGAGACCATCCGCCGCATCGCCGATGAGGTCGGCGCGGCGGTGCTGGTAGATATGGCCCACATCGCCGGTATCATCGCCGCTGGGCTGCACCCCACCCCCGTCCCCTACGCTGATGTCATCACCTCGACGACCCACAAGACGCTGCGCGGGCCGCGCGGCGGCTTTATCCTGGCGCGTGGTGGGCTGGGGGCCAAGCTGGATTCGGCGGTCTTCCCAGGGATGCAGGGTGGCCCGCTGATGCACGTTATCGCCGGTAAGGCGGTGGTCTTCGGTGAGGCGATGCAACCCGATTTTGCCGACTACCAGCGGGCGATGCTGGATAACGCCACAGCGCTGGCCGATGGGCTTCAAGAGCTGGGGCTGCGATTGGTAGCCGGCGGCACCGATAACCACATGGTGCTGGTTGACCTGACCGCCACCGGGATTACCGGCAGGGAGGCTGAAGAGGCCCTGGGCGCGGTGGGCATTGTCGTCAACCGCAATGCTATCCCCTTCGACCCTCGTTCCCCCCGCATCACCAGCGGGATTCGCCTCGGGGCCCCAGCGGTCAGCTCGCGCGGCTTCGGCACCGCCGAGATGAAACAGGTTGCCGCCCTTATTGTTAAGGTGCTCAATAACATTAATGATAGCAGCGTTCAGGCCCAGGTTGCCGCTGAGGTCGGCGAGCTGGCGCGGCGCTTCCCGCTGCCGGGGGCATCGGCAGCTTAAAACCAGGTCGCCAGAGGTGGCCGGCATTATGAAGGAGGTTGTTGGTTTGATGGACGAGATAAAGATATTCAGCGGAAATGCCCATCCCGGATTGGCCAAGGCGGTGGCTGATTATCTTAAAATCCCGCTGGGTAATTGTGAGGTCTTCGAGTTCAGTAACGAGAATATCTTCGTGCGGATTCTGGAGAACGTACGGGCGCGGGACACCTTTGTCATCCAGCCCCTCTCCTCCCCGGTCAACAAGAGCCTGGTCGAGATGCTCATCCTGATTGATGCCCTCAAGCGCGCCTCGGCAAAGCGTATTACGGCGGTGGTGCCCTACTATGCCTACGGGCGCACTGACAAGAAGGACCAGCCGCGGGTGCCGATTACGGCACGGCTCCTCGCCGACCTAATTACCGTGGCCGGGGCCAACCGGCTGCTGACGGTGGATTTGCATGCTGCCCAGATTCAGGGTTTCTTTAACATCCCGGTTGACGAATTGACGGCGCTCTACATCCTGGGGCGCTATTTCCGGGATAAGAAGCTTAACAGCCAACTGGTGGTCGTTGCCACCGATATCGGTATCTCCAAACGGGCCCGCGACCTGGCGGAGAAACTGAACGCGCCGCTGGCGATTGTCGAGAAGCGGCGGGTGGATAACGCCGGGCGCTCGGAGGCCCTCAACATCATCGGTGAGGTTCAGGATAAGATTGCCCTGACGGTGGATGACGAGATTGATACCGCCGGTTCCCTGATGAATGTCGTCTCGGCGCTCGAAAAGCGCGGTGTCAGGGAGATATATTCCTGCTGTACCCATCCCATCTTCTCCGGCCCGGCCATCGAGCGCATTGCCGCCAGCCCGATTAAGGAATTGGTGGTCACCAACACCGTGCCCGTCAACGGCGAGCGCAAACTGGACAAGATTACGGTGCTGCCGATTGCCCCCTTGCTGGGGGAGGCCATCCACCGGATCCATACCGGAAGTTCGATTGGAGCTATGTTTGAGTAGTGAGGCCGGAGATTTAGTCGAGGTTTATCGTGCCGCCGGGGAGATGGAGGCTCAGGTTATCCGGAGCCTGCTGGAGTATAATGGCATCCCCAGTGTCCTCTTGGGAGAGACGGCACGAAACCTTTACGGCGTCAATATCGATGGTCTCGGTGAGGTGCGGGTGATGGTAATGCCTTCGCTGGCGGCGAGGGCGCGCGAGCTGATTAAGAGGAGTGACCATGTTTAAGAAACTATTCGGCCACCTGGCCGATTCTAATGAGAAAGAGATTGAGCGCCTGCAGCCCCTGGTGGATAAGATAAACGGACTGGAAGCGGAGTTTGAGGCGCTTTTCGATGCTGATTTGCGAGGTAAGACCGACGAGTTCCGGAAGCGGCTGGCGGTGGGCGAGAGCCTTGACGACCTGTTGCCGGAGGCCTTCGCTGCGGTGCGCGAGGCGGCGCGGCGGACGCTGGGGCTGCGCCACTACGATGTGCAGCTCATCGGCGGCGTTGTCCTCCACCAGGGCAAAATTGCCGAGATGAAGACCGGTGAGGGTAAAACCCTGGTAGCGACCCTGCCCCTGTATCTCAATTCCCTGACCGGCAAGGGCTGCCACCTGATTACGGTCAACGACTACCTCGCCCGGCGTGACCCTTACTGGATGGGGCCGGTCTATCATGCCCTAGGGGTCAAGGTCGCCAGCATCTATCCGATGCAGAATCCCGCCGAGCATACCCCGGCCCGCCTCTACGACCCGGAATTCGACTCCGGTGACGAGCGCGACCCCTGGCGCCACTTCCGTCCCATCCCCCGCGGTGAGGCTTATCAGGCCGATATCACCTACGGCACCTCCAGCGAGTTCGGTTTCGACTACCTGCGTGATAACATGGTCATGGACCTCAAACGCTGCGTCCAGGGCGATTTGGAGTTCGGTATCGTCGATGAGATTGATAACCTGCTGATTGATGAGGCCCGCACCCCGCTCATTATCAGCGGCCCCGATGAAGAAGCGGGCAAGCTCTACCCGATTTTCGCCTCGCTGGTGCCCCGCCTCAAGCCCGAGGCGGACTACGAGATTGACGAAAAGGCCCGGACCGCTACCCTGACCGAGGAGGGCATCAGCAACGTGGAACGGATGCTGTCGCGGGAAGGCTTGCTTAAGTCGCCTAACCTCTATGACCCGCTGAACCATTCGCTGATTCGCCACCTCGACAGCGCCCTCAAGGCTCATACCAGCTACAAGCGCGACGTTGATTACGTGGTCAAGGACGGCGAGGTGATTATTGTTGACCAGTTCACCGGGCGGCTGATGGTGGGGCGGCGCTACTCGGAGGGCATCCACCAGGCCATCGAGGCCAAGGAGCGGGTCAAGATACAGCGCGAGACCAAGACCTTCGCCACCATTACCATCCAGAACTACTTCCGGATGTACCACAAGCTGGCCGGGATGACCGGTACCGCCGTCACCGAGGCCGAGGAATTTCACAAGATATATGACCTTGAGGTGGTGGTTATCCCCACCAACAAGCCGATGCTGCGTGAGGACAAGCCGGACATAATCTATAAGGACGAGAAGGGTAAATTCAAGGCAGTGGTCACCGAGATCGACGCTCTGCACAAGGAAAATGTGCCGGTGCTGGTGGGCACGGTCTCCATCGAGAAATCGGAGCACCTGGCCGACCAGCTCACCCGCAAGGGGATTAAGTATCAGGTGCTCAATGCCAAGCAGCACGAGCGGGAAGCGGGCATTATCGCCGATGCCGGTAAACCGGGCGCGGTTACCGTGGCCACCAACATGGCCGGGCGCGGTGTCGATATCGTGCTCGGCGGCAAGGAGCCGCCTCACGAAAACAAAAAGGAATGGGAAGAGTGGCGGAAACGGCATGAACTGGTGCTGGAACTGGGCGGCCTGCACGTGATTGCCACCGAGCGCCACGAGGCGCGCCGGATTGATAACCAGCTCCGGGGCCGGGCGGGCCGTCAGGGTGACCCTGGCCTGACCCGATTCTACGTTTCTCTGGAAGACGATATCGTGCGCCGCTTCGGCGGCGACCGCATTAAGGGTTTCATGGAATGGGCGGGTATGGATGAGGATACCCCGATTGAGAACAAGATGGTCAACCGGGCTATCGAGTCTTCACAGACCCGGGTCGAGGGCTTTCACTTCGACATGCGTAAACACCTGGTGGAGTACGACGATGTCGTCAACAAGCATCGTGAGCTCATCTACGCCGAGCGCCGCAAGATTCTGGACGGCGGCAATCTCAAGGATAACGTCCTGGAGATGGTGCGTCAGGAAATCCGCAACGAGGTCGCCGAGCATCTCCCCGATGAGCACGGGGTTGACTGGAACACGGAAGGACTGCTGCGGATAGTCGCCACCATATTCCCGCTACCGCCGGATATCACTGCTGAATCCCTCGCGTCTCTTTCGCGGGAAGATATTGCCGGTCGCTTGATTGCGGCGGCGGAAGACCTTTACGAAGCGCGGGAACAGGAAATGGGCAGTGAACCGATGCGCATTCTGGAGCGGCTGGTGATGCTGCGCACCCTGGACACGCTGTGGATTGATCACCTGACGGTGATGGAAGAGCGCCGCCGCGAGGCCGGCTGGCAGAGCCTGCGCCAGGTGCGCTCACTGGATGCCTACAAAAGCCTCGGCTACGAGCAGTTTCAGGACTTTCTGGATACCATCCAGCATGATGTTGTCCACGCCATCTATCACCTGACGATTAAGAAACGGGAAGCCCCCTCGCCCTCCCCGGCCGCTGCAAACGCGACCGCCGGCCGCGGCGCCCCGGTGGCGGCAGCCACCAAGGAGGCTCAACCTAAGCTGGAAAGCCCGATGACCCAGGTGACACCGGGGGGTAATGCCCGCGCCGCGCAGAAGGCGCCGGTTGGGGCCGGTGGCCGTAAGGTAGGGCGCAACGATCCCTGTCCCTGCGGTAGCGGCAAGAAGTACAAAAAGTGCTGCGGGAAATGAACCGGGGCTGAGTGCGATGAGGAACGCTGAAGTTGCCCGGGTGCTTCAGGACATCGCCGACCTCCTTGAGATCAAGGGGGAGAACCGTTTCAAGATACGCGCCTACCAGCGGGCGGTGCTCTCCTTGGAGCACCTCACCGAAGAGGTTGCCCGGCTGGTGGCCGAGAATCGCTTGCGGAAGATTTCGGGGGTGGGTGAGGCCATCGCCGCCAAGATTACCGAGCTGGTAAACACCGGCCACCTCCGTTGCTACGAAGAACTCAAGGCCGAGTTCCCCGAAGGCATCAGCACCCTGCTCGAAATCCCCGGTATCGGCCCCAAGACGGCGCTGCTGCTTGCCAGTGAGCTGGGGATAAAGACGGCGACCGACTTGGAAGCGGCCATTGACGACGGCCGGGTGGCCGCACTGCCCCGACTGGGGAAGAAGACAGCGCAGAACATCCGTCACCATCTTGAGACCCTGCGGCGTAAAGACCGCCGCATCCCCCTCGGTGAGGCCCTGACGATTGTCGAAGAAGTAGTATCCCGTCTTACAGACTTTCCGGGGCTTAAAAACCTGACCCCCGCCGGCAGCCTGCGGCGCTTCCAGGAAACGGTCGGCGATATCGACCTGATGGGCACTGCCGATGACCCGGAGGCGGTGACCCGTGCCTTCGCCGGGCTGCCCCTGGTCAGCGAGGTGCTGGCGCGCGGCCCCACCAAGGCCAGTGTCATCGTGGCCGGCGGTCTCCAGGTTGATCTGCGTATCGTGGCCCATGATGAGTTCGGCTCGCTATTGCAGCATTTCACCGGCAGTAAGCAACACAACATCGACCTGCGCGAGCGGGCGGTGCACCTCGGTCTTAGCCTCTCCGAGTACGGTATCACTGAAATTAAGGCTGGCAAGCTGGAAAAGTTTGCCACTGAGGAGGCCTTCTACGCCCGCCAGGGACTGAGCTACATCCCCCCCGAAATCCGTGAGGGGAGAGACGAAATCGAGCTGGCGGCGGCGCACAAACTGCCGATCCTATTGGTGCGGGAAGACATCCGCGGTGATTTCCACGTCCACAGCGACTGGAGTGACGGCCGGGAGAGCCTGGCCGATATGGCGCGGGCGGCCCAGGCGTGCGGTTACGAATACATAGGCTTCTCCGATCACTCGGCGGGGCGCGGTATCGCCCACGGCCTCAGCGTGGAGCGGGTGCGCCAGCAGCTCGCAGAAATTAAGCGGCTCAATGAAACAATTTCCGGCATCCGCATCCTGAGCGGCCTTGAGGTTGATATCCGGGCCGACGGCAGCCTCGACATGCCCGATGAGCTGCTGGCCGAACTAGATATCGTGACCGCCGCTGTTCATTCGTCGCTGAATCAGGATGAGGCCAAGATAACGGCCCGGATTATAAAGGCGCTGGAAAGCCCTCACGTCGATGTCCTGGCCCACCCGACGGGACGCCTCATCCAGCAGCGGGAACCGGCGGCGGTCGATATGGAAGCTGTCCTGGAGGCGGCCCGCCGTACCGGGACGGCCATCGAGATTAATGCCATGCCCGACCGGCTCGACCTCAAGGACACCCATGTTTACCGGGCTCGTGAGCTCGGCGTGCGGCTGGTCATCGGCACTGACTCCCACCACCGCGACCATCTGGACAACCTGCGCTTCGGCATCGGGGTGGCGCGGCGGGGCTGGGCACAGGCAGCGGATATCCTCAACACGAGGCCGCTCGCGGAAGTAATGGAATTTCTCGGGCACTAGGGGAAAGGGCGGCATGAATCAGGGACCTCAGGCAAATTCCACCGTCAGCGATATCATGGCTGCTTTGCGGCAGGCGCTGGCAGCGGGCGAGGCCTGGTATCCGGCTTTGCTGGCCGCCATTGGCCACTGGCCGGTGGCCGAGGAGGAATACGGGGGCCGCGGCTACCGCTACCTGATTGGCGGGGAGGCCTTCGACCTGCTGCTTCTCGCCGAGCGTATCTGCCGGGAACTGGCTGATATCCTGCCCGAGGACGAGGTAGCCAGTCTTCTATTGCGTGGCCGTCCACCGCAGCGCTGGCGCCGCAGCGAGTTCAAGCGGCTCATCGGGACCACCAAGTACCAACAATACCTCAACTACTACTACGGGATCGAGGTGGAGGAAGCCCTCTTCCTGGCGGTGCAGGACGAGGTGCGTAAGGAGCGGCGGAGCGCCGGTTACCGCAATGAGCCCGATATCGCCAGCGCCGTCTACCGGCGTATCTATGGAGCTAGCCAAGGAATGCTACTGCGGCGTTTCCAGAAGGAAAAGGGTTACCCCTATCATAAGTCTCTGGAGCTAGCGGAGCTTAACGAGTTTACCTACTGGCGGTTTAAGTACCGCCTGCGGCAGGTTGAGAAGGCCCGCCTGGCCAGCGATACCCGGAAGGCCCTCGACTGGCTGGCGGCCCAAGGAATATCTCGGGGGCTCGTTAGTGATGAGCCCCCGAGAACGCTATCCTTTTAGTAGTACACTTTGCGTGTTACTGCAGCCTTGGAATTCATCAGTAATTGCTGGTTGATACTAGAGTACTTTGGGTTTCTCTTCCGGTTCCGGCGTTACCGTGGGGCGCAGCCCGAGGGGCAGAACCCAGCGCCCGTACTGCGCGTGCATGATGACGGCAGCAGCAGCATAGACGGCGGCGCCACCGACGAACATTCCCCAAACACCTGCTGCCATGGCGGGAACATTACCGAAAAAGTGACCGCCTAGCATGTAGAAGAGGATGGACAGCCCAGCGAAGATGAAAGTGTGTACTCTAGATATCTTCCAGGCGCCGAAGGTCATGAAGGTGGTGAATACACCCCACATGATCATAGTCCATGCTAATCCGGCGCTATCGATCTGGATGACACCCTGCCACTGCAGGAGAAAGGCAAACGCCAGTCCGATCCAGAAGACACCGTAGGAAATGAAAGCTGTCATACCAAAGGTGTCGCCGCGGCGGCCGTCAACGAGACCAGCGATAACTTGGGCGGTCCCGCCCCAGAAGAATCCCCAGATAAGAGCCATAGTGCTGTCCATCAATCCAATGTTATGGACCTGCAGCAGAATGGTGGTGAAGCCGAAAGCCGCCAAACCCAGCGCGCCGGGATGGCCCCATACTTGGTCTTTCGCCATAAAAGAAAACCTCCTTTTTTATTCTAGGAACCGGCAGGCAGGAGAACTCTCCTGCCTGCCGGATGCTCTAAGACGCAAATTCCATCGGCTGCCGGTAAGCTATTTGCTGCCTTCCACCAGGGAGCCGACCACGCTGGGGTCGGCCAGGGTAGAGGTATCGCCCAGTTCGCTGGTGTTGCCGGCGGCAATCTTGGTCAGGATACGGCGCATAATCTTGCCGCTCCGGGTCTTGGGCAGACCGTCGGCGAACTGAATCTTGTCCGGTGATGCGATCGGGCCGATCTCCTTGCGGACGTGAGCGATCAGCTCTTTCTTGAGATCGTCGCTCTTCTCGACACCGACCTTCAGGGTGACGAAGGCGTAGATGCCCTGCCCCTTGACCTCGTGGGGCATGCCGACCACGGCGGCCTCGGCCACCTTGTCGTGGGAGACCAGAGCGCTCTCGACCTCAGCCGTGCCAAGGCGGTGACCGGAGACGTTGATGACGTCGTCAATGCGGCCCATCAGCCAGTAGTAGCCATCTTCGTCAACGCGGGCACCGTCGCCGGTGGTATAGACGCCGGGGAACTGGATGAAGTAGGTGTTCTTGAAGCGCTCCGGGTCGCCGTAGACGCGGCGCATCAGGCCCGGCCAGGGGCGCTTGATAACCAGCCAGCCGCCCTCGTTAACACCGACTTCACTGCCGTCCTCGCGCAGGATGGCGGGTTGGATGCCGAAGAAGGGCACGGTGGCCGAGCCGGGCTTAATCGGGGTGGCGCCGGGGAAGGGGGTGATCAGGAAGCCGCCGGTCTCGGTCTGCCAGTAGGTATCAACGATGGGGCACTTGCCCTTGCCGATTTGCTCGTAATACCACATCCAGGCCTCGGGGTTAATCGGCTCGCCGACGGTACCCAGTAACCGCAGGCTGCTCATGTCGTACTTGGCAGGCCATTCGTTGCCCTCGCGCATGATGGCGCGGATGGCGGTGGGGGCGGTGTAGAAGATGTTGACCTTATATTTCTCGACGATTTCCCAGAAGCGACCGGGGTTGGGATAGCTGGGAACACCCTCGAACATAACACTGGTGGTACCCAAGGCCAGCGGGCCGTAGAGGATATAGCTGTGCCCGGTGACCCAGCCGATATCGGCGGTGCACCAGTAGGTGTCCTCTTCCTTGAGGTCGAAGACCCATTTGGCGGTCTGGGAGGTATAAAGCAGGTAACCGGCCTGGGTATGCAGCACGCCCTTGGGCTTGCCGGTCGAGCCGCTGGTGTAGAGGATGAAGAGCGGGTCTTCGGAATCCATCTGCTCCGGCTCGCAGACCGGCTTGATGTCCTCGGCGTTCATCTCCTCGTGGTACCAGTGGTCACGGCCTGATTTCATCTCGACATCGTTGCCGGCGCGCTTGACGACGATAACCGTCTCGACGTCGGGGCAGGACTTGAGCGCCTCGTCGGCGTTGGCCTTGGACTTGATGACCTTGCCGGCCCGGTAGTAACCGTCGGCGCAGATGAGGAACTTGGAATCACAGTCCAGGATACGGTCGCGCAGCGCATCGGCGCTGAAACCGCCGAAGACGACGCTGTGGATGGCACCGATGCGGGCACAGGCCAGCATGACGACGGGCAGCTCCAGGATCATCGGCAGGTAAATGGTGATGCGGTCGCCCTTCTTGACGCCACGCTTCTTGAGGACGTTGGCGAACTTGCAGACCAGGTGATAGAGCTCCTGGTAGGTCAGGGTCTTGGAATCGCCGATATCGCCTTCCCAGATGAGGGCAGCCTTGTTGCGGCGCCAGGTGTTGAGATGGCGGTCGAGACAGTTGTAGCTGACGTTGATCTTACCGCCGACGAACCACTCGTGCTTGGCTTCCTTGAAGTCCTCAACCAGCACCTTATCCCATTTCTTGTACCAGTCCAGGGTTTCGGCCATCTCGGCCCAGAAGCCCTCCAGGTCGTCGATGGATCTCTGGTACATCTTCTTGTACTCGTCCATCGTCTTGAGGTAGGCGTTCTTGCTGAGTTCCTCCGGCGGATTAAAGACCCTTTCCTCCGCCATCATTGAAGTAATCGCTTTTGCCTTTTCCAATAGAGACTCCTTTATAGTATTTTTGCGCCATGTTTTGAGGAAGGCCCCGGTCTCCGGCGGGGGTGGTGCCCCGGGGTCTCCCGAAACATGTTGCTTAGTTTATACCAGCCCGCGGCTCGTTTCGACCTTGCCAACGAGGCCACGGGACAGCGCTATTAGGTTGTGAAGCTATCACAAGCACGAAGTATCCGGTCGCTGACGGGAATGGTAAAGGGGGTTAGCGTTGGTAACGAGTGGCCGCTACCAGCGGCCCCGGTAACGTTTATAAACTGCGGCGGGGTAGGGAGTACACCTTCCCGGGTAAGACAGGTAAGTCTTCCTCCCCGGTGACCGGTTCGTCCCTACCGAGATGTCTGTGTAATCCCATCCCCGCTTCAAATACCTCGTTACACGCCCTACGGTAGCTAGTTCTAGTGATTTTTACAAGTCCGATTGTGTTGGTGACTGGAATCTAACCGCGGTTACAAAATTATCGTCTCGTAGCCTTGCAGGCGCTAGTACCGTATCATAAAATACGTAGGTATTATACACTAACTGACGGCTGTTTGGCAAGGTTTAACGTTGAGTCCGGATGAGATAGGTTATCATCCGGTGGGGTAGTTGAAGGTGGGGCGGAAACGTTTTATACTGTAGGCGAGTTACTATGGTGAAGATTAGGATTCTACTGGCCGAAGACCATATCGTGGTGCGTCAGGGCACCCGGCAGCTCCTGGAGCGCGAGCCGGACTTCGACATCATCGGCGAGGCCGGCGACGGCGAGGAGGCAGTGCGGCTGGCCAAGCAGCTGGCGCCGGACGTTGTCATCATGGACGTGGCGATGCCCAAGTTGAGCGGAGTAGAAGCGACCAAGCAGATTAAAATAGCCCTGCCGAAGACCATCATCCTGGTGCTCACCGGCTATGACTATGACGAGTACATCTACAGTATGCTGGAAGCGGGGGCGGCCGGCTATCTTTTGAAGAACGTCAGCGGCGATGAGCTGATCGGCGCGGTCAGAGCGGTCTACAACGGCGAGCCGATGATCCACCCGGCGGTGCTGCGCAAGCTGATGACCCGCTTCACGGCACCGTCCAGTACGCTACCGCCGATGCAGGCGGTGACTCCCCTCACCGAGCGCGAGATGGAGGTGCTCAAGGTGGCGGCCAAGGGCATGAGCAACAAGCACATCGCGGGCGAGCTCTTTATCAGCGAGCGCACCGTACAGGCACACATGCGGAGCATCTTCAATAAGCTGGGAGTAAGCTCGCGTTCCGAGGCCATCCTCTACGGGTTGAAGAAGGGTTGGTTCAGTATCGAAGACCTTCCCTGAGGGTCGATATTAGAGACGGTTGATGGAACTCGTAAACAAGCGCCTGTTCTGGATCGGCATCGCCTTCTTTATCCTGGCCTCCGTGCTCCATTACGCCGAGGCTATCGGCCTGCCGGCGACGGTCTATCCCAGTGAGCACCTTAGCCTGACCCGCCACACCCTGGACCGGATGCTTTTCCTAGTGCCTATCTTCTGCGCCACCTTCCTGGCGCGGCGCCGGGGGGCTATTGCGGCTACCATCGCCTCCCTGGCGGTGATGCTGCCCCGGGCCATTATTGTCTCACCGGTGCCGCTGGATGCTGTTACCGAGACCCTGGTGATACTGGCCATCGGCATGGTGGCCTCGTGGGGTATCTGGTCGCGGGCCAGTGAGCGGGACAAGACCGATCTCGCCCTGGCCAAGCTGAAGTCATCGCACGACATCCTCCAGCACTACGTCCAGGCAGTGCGCAAGAGCGAGCGGCGGCAGACCATCCTCAACACCATCGCTACCCTGCTGGGCGAGTCCCTGGAGCTGGAGAGCACCCTGAAGAAGGCCGTCCACATGGTCGCCGAGCTGATGGAGGTTGAGGTTGCCATCATCTTTCTGCTCGATGAGACCGAGCCGGTGCTGCAAGTAGTAGCCTACGAGGGGGTCACCCGTGACTTCGTGGCGGCGGTGGATGGGATAAAGGTGGGGGAGAGCGTCTACGGGGAGGTAGCCCGCACCTACCAGCCGATGATTGTCGATTACGAGTCCGATGACGCGCGCCTGACCCAAACCGAGGTCGTCAACATGCGGATTCAGACCCAGTTGATTGTGCCGATGGTCTTCAAGGGGAAAATCCGGGGCGTGCTCTGCGTCGCCATGCGGCGGCCGCGCCAGTTCCCGGTCGAGGACATCGAGCTTTTAACGGCGGTCGGTAGCCAGATTGCCAACGCCGTGGAAAATGCCCGTCTCTACGAGAAGGAGCTCCAGGCGGTGCAGCGTCTCGCGGTCTCCGAGCGCGATTACCGGCGCCTCTTCGAGCAGGCCAGCGACGCCATCTGGGTGCATGACCTGGCGGGTAACATCACCGTCGCCAACGAGGCCACTGCCCGGCTGCTCGGCTATCCGGTCGCCGACCTCACAACGATGAACGTCAAACGATTCTTGTCGGAGCCGGATCTAGCCCTCGCCAGCCGTATCTGGCGCCAGATACTGGAAAAAGAGCCGGTTGACCAGCCTTACGAGCAGCGGCTCGTGCGCCGCGACGGCTCCGAGGCGATACTGATGCTGACCACCCGGCTGGTGGACGAAGACGGCCATCCCCAGGGCTACCACAACATCGCCCGGGACATTACCCGCCGCAAGAAGGCGGAGGAGATGCTGAGCAAGATTTTCGATGCCTCACCGCTGCCGACCTATGCCATCGACAGCCAACATCGGGTAACGCATTGGAATATCGCCATCGAGTCCCTGTCCGGCATCAAGAAAACCGATATCATCGGCACTGATGGCCAGTGGCGGCCGTTCTACAGCGAGAAGCGGCCGGTAATGGCTGATTTCATTGTTAATGGTGCCACCGCCGATGAGATTTCGGTCTACTACCGGGACAAGGCGCGGCAGGTCACCTTGATTGACGGGGCCTACGAAGCCGAGGACTTTTTCCCGGCGCTAGGCAAGGACGGCAGCTGGCTGCATTTTACCGCCAGCCCGATTAAAGACAGTAGTGGCGAGATAATCGGGGCGATTGAGACCCTGCGTGACGTTAGCGAGAGCCGGGGGATGCAAGAGCGGCTGCGCTACTATGTCGGTCAGATTACCCGGGTCCAGGAAGATGAGCGCAAGCGTATCGCCCGCGAGCTGCACGATGACACCACCCAGGTGCTCTACGCCCTCTCCCGTCACGTCGATAACTTTGCCCGCGGCAGCCTGTGCCTGGCCCTCAACGAGAGCCAGTTCCTGGAAGAGCTGCGTGGCCAGCTCGACGATGCCCTGAACGGCATCCGGCGCTTCATCCAGGAATTGCGCCCGCCGATGCTCGATGACCTGGGACTGCTGGCGGCGCTGCGCTGGCTGGTCAGCGACCTGGAAAAACAGTCGGGGATAAAGGCCGAACTCTCCGTCACCGGCCGGGAGCGGCGCTTCTCAGCCGAGGTGGAGTTAGTGGTCTTTCGCATCGTGCAGGAAGCGCTGCGCAACGTGTCCAAGCACGCCGAGGCCACCCTGGTCGAGGCCAGTATCGAGTTCGGCAAGGGTAAGACGAGTGTCTCCATCCGGGATAACGGGCGGGGCTTCAAGCTGGGCGGGGAGCTGGATACTCTGCCCCGTGAGGGCAAGCTCGGGCTGGCGGGCATGGAAGAACGGGTGCGGCTCTTGGGCGGCACCATGGAGATTGAGTCCCAGGTCGGTCAGGGAACCACGGTGACCATCGAGGTTCCGCTCTAGATTTCGCCCCGGCTTCAAAGCCATTAATTGGTGGAGAACATCCTGGCTTCTTTCAGTAAGTGCCTTAGGGCCAACGCAGACCCTTATTGGAACTAGGCGTCGCCACCCATTTTGCAAAATTGTTCGTGGAGGCGGGTGAGGATGGCTTCACGGCTGGCCAGGTTTTCCCGCTCCTTCTCGATGACGTGGGCCGGGGCCTTATTGAGGAAGGCCTGGTCGGCGAGGCGGGTGCGGTGGCGGGCGATGTCGGCGGTTACCTGCTCTATCTCCCGCCCCAGGCGCTCGCGCTCGGCATCGATATCAACCATACTGGCCATCGGGATGGCGACCTCACTCTCGCTCAGCACCAGCACCAGCGCCTGGTCAGCGGCGGGGCGTTCCTGGCAGCGGTGGTGAAAGCTGACCGGTTTGGCGCGGGCCAGGGTCTGGATGCTCTCGGCGTAAGGAGTAAGGTCAGCGAGCAGCTCATCGGCGTAAATCTGGGCGCTGATCCACTTGTTAATCTCAACTTTATGCTCGGCACGGGCATTGCGGACGGCACGCACGATGTCGATTAAGGCGGCTACCACCCGCTCGGCGGCATCATCGTAGGCGCTTTCGTCGGCCTGAGGGTAGGCAGCCACGGCGATGGTCTCCGGCTGCCCCGCCGGCAGGTATTTTCGTAAGTTCTGCCACAACTCCTCGGTGATGAAAGGCATGAACGGGTGTAAAAGCCTGAGTGACGTCTCCAGGACGTGAAGCAGCACCGGGGCGGGTGAGACGGTATCGCTCTCGCCGCGCAGTCTGACCTTGGCGATTTCGATGTACCAGTCGCAGAAATCACCCCAGATGAAATCGTGAATCTGCCGCTGGGCCTCCCCGAACTGGAAGGCCTCCATCAGGGAAGCGGCGGCGGCGATGGTGCGGTGGAGGCGCGAGAGTATCCAGCGGTCCTCGGTGGCCAGCTTCGCCTGCGGCGGGATTTCATAGTCTGCTCCGGGCGTTAGGTTGCGCAGGATGAAGCGGGTCGCGTTCCACAGCTTGTTGGCGAAGTTACGTCCCGCCTCCAACCGGGCGGGGGTAAGCTTGATGTCGTTACCCGGCGAGGTGCCGGTAGACAGGGCGAAGCGCAGGGCATCGGTGCCGTACTGCTCGATGGTCTCCAGCGGGTTGATGACGTTGCCCCGTACCTTGCTCATCTTCTCGCCGTGCTCGTCACGCACCAGGCCGTGCAGGTAAATGGTGCGGAAGGGGATATCCCCCACGTCCTCCAGCCCCATCATGATCATCCGGGCGACCCAGAAGAATAGGATGTCGTAACCCGTCTCCATGACGCTGGTGGGGTAGAAGTAGCGCAGGTCCTCGCTATCGTCGGGCCAGCCCAGGGTGGAGTGGGGCCACAGCGCCGAGCTGAACCAGGTATCGAGCACGTCGGGGTCCTGCTCGATGTGCTGCGAGCCGCAGCCGGAGCAGGCATCCGGGTCGTCAATGGCTACCGTAAGCTCACCGCAGTCGGCGCAGTACCAGACCGGGATGCGGTGTCCCCACCACAGCTGGCGGCTGATGCACCAGTCGCGGATGTTCTCCATCCAGTTGAGATAGACTTTCGTAAAACGCTCGGGAACGATGTTAATGCGTCCGGAGGTTACCGCTGCGATTGCCGGTTCGGCCAGCGGGCCCGTCCTGACGAACCACTGCCGGCTGGCGGTGGGCTCGATGGTGGTATTACAGCGGTGGCAGTGGCCCACCGCGTGGGAGTACGGCTCCACCTTGACCAGCAGCCCGGCCCGCTCTAGGTCGGCCAGTATTGCCTTACGGCACTCGATGCGGTCCATGCCCTGGTACGGCCCGGCGTTCTCGTTCATGGTGGCATCGGGATTCATCACGTTGATAAGGGGTAGGTCCCGGCGCTGCGCCACCTCGAAATCGACCGGGTCATGGGCCGGGGTAATCTTGACGGCGCCGGTGCCGAAGGCGGTATCGACGGCCTCATCAGCGACGATAGGGATAGGCCGGTCGAGCAGGGGTAGAATCAGCTCGCGTCCGATGAGATTCTTGAATCGCCCGTCGTCCGGGTTAACGGCAACGGCGGTATCCCCGAGCATGGTCTCCGGCCGGGTGGTGGCTACGGTCACGAAACCGTCACCGTCCTTCAGAGGATACTTAACATAATACAGGTGGCCGGTGGTATCCCGGTGGTCCACCTCAAGGTCGGAGATGGCGGTAGCGCAGCGGGGGCACCAGTTAATAATCCGTTCCCCGCGGTAGATAAGCCCCTTTTGGTAAAGGCGGTAGAAGACGGTGCGCACTGCCCGGCTCGGCTCCTCGTCGAGGGTAAAGACCTCCCGGCTCCAGTCGCAGGAGATGCCCAGCCGCTGGTGCTGGTGAACGATGCGCTGGTGGCACTGCCGGGCCCATGCCCAGGCCCGTTCCAGGAACTTCTCCCGGCCGATTTGATAGCGGTCGGTGCCTTCTTTGGCCAGCTCCCGTTCTACCACCACCTGGGTCGCGATACCGGCGTGATCCACGCCGGGCAGCCACAGGGTTGGCTCGCCCATCATGCGGTGCCAGCGGGTCATGATGTCCTCCAGGGTGGCTGTCAGGGCGTGCCCCACGTGCAGCTCGCCGGTGACGTTGGGCGGCGGCATGATAATAACGAAGGGTTTTACCCCTGGGTCTATTTTGGGAGTGAAATAGCCGTTATCCAGCCAGAACTGGTACCACTTGTCCTCTACCCGAGACGGTTCGTAGGCCTTAGCCATCTCCGGTTGCTCTTTATCCTGCGTCATCGCTGCCTTTCTTTTTCCGTAATTTTCGTAAAGACTTCGTAAGTTGTAATGGGTCGGACGGTTTCGGGCTAGTCTCTACCTTCAAGCAGCTTCGCCACCCGGTCCAGTATCCGGTCGGCCAGCTTCACCTTGCTCATCAGGGGCAGCTCGGTAGCCTTGCCCCCGCGTTCGATAATCATTGCCTTATTGGTCTCGGCATCGAAGCCGCTGTCGGCCTCGGTAATGTCATTGGCCACGATGAGGTCGAGGTTCTTCTGTTCCAGTTTGGCGCGGGCGTTTTCGACAAGGTTTTCGCTCTCGGCGGCAAACCCAACCTTCGTAAGACTGCCTCTTACTTCGCTCAGTATGTCCGGGGTGCGTACCAGTTTAAGCTCGATGGCATCGTTATCCTTCTTGATTTTAGACGGACAATAATCCTCGGGCCGGTAGTCGGCCACGGCGGCAGCCATGATCAGGGCGTCGGCTCCATTTACCGCCGTGGATACGGCGTCTTTCATCTCCTCGGCGGTAGTGACGGCGATAACTCCCATGCCGGTCGGAGTGGGCAGGTGGCAGGGGGTGGTTATCAGGGTGACCGCGGCGCCGCGGTTGCGGGCGGCCTTCGCCAGGGCGTAGCCCATCTTGCCTGAGGAGCGGTTCCCTATGAAGCGCACGGGGTCGAGCGGCTCGCGGGTGCCCCCGGCGGTCACCACGATCTTCCGGCCTTTGAGGTCGTCGCCGCGTTCCAGCACCTCGTTGACGGCGGCCATAATCGCGTCCAGCTCGGCGAGGCGCCCCTCCCCCACGTCCCCTGAGGCGAGTTTACCCCGCCCTGGTTGTACAATCACGAAGCCGCGGTCGCGTAGCTGTGCCAGGTTCTCCTGAGTGGCTGGGTTGCGGAACATTTTGGTATGCATCGCCGGGGCGATGATGACCGGCGCCGCCGTTGCCAGCACGGTGGCGGTCAGGGTATCGTCGGCGATGCCCTGGGCCAGCTTGGCGATGATATTGGCTGTCGCCGGGGCAATCACGATGACATCAGCCGCCTCGGCCAGGCAGATGTGGGCCACGCTCCGCTCGGCATCGGGGTCGAACATATCGGCCGGTTTGTGTCCGGTCAGGCTGCGGAAGGTGAACGGCCCCACGAACTCGGTCGCGGCGGCGGTCATGATTACCTCCACCGCGGCCCCCGCTTGGCACAACCGGCTCGCCAGGTCAGCGGCCTTGTAGGCGGCGATGCTTCCGGTGACCCCGAGGACGATTTTCTTGTCATACAGCATGCTTAAACTACACCCGGTTCATATAGTATATAATCTTCAGCCCGATGAGGGTCAGGTCGGGATTAACGGCCTGAATCAGTGGCGTCTCGTGGGCGATGGTGCCTGCCCAGCCTCCGGTGGCGATTACCTTTGATTTCTCAGCCATCTCGTTCTGGATGCGGATTATGATGCCCTCGATGAGGGAGACGTAACCGTAGATGATGCCCGACTGCATGGCGCTCACGGTGTTGGTGCCGATGACCTTTGGTGGGGGCACCATCTCCACCCGGGGCAGCATGGCGGCGTTGCGGAACAGGGCCTCGGTGGCGGTGTTGATGCCGGGGGCAATGACCCCGCCGAGATAATCGCCTTCACGAGCGACGACATCGAAGGTAGTCGCCGTGCCCAGGTCAACGATGATGACCGGGCTCTCGTAAAGCTGGTGGGCGGCGGCGGCGTTGACGATTCTATCAGCCCCGACCTCACGGGGGTTGTCCATGCGGATTCTGACCCCGGTCTTGACGCCGGAGGCCACCACCAGCGGGTCGAGGTTGAAGTAGCGTTGAAATATCTCCTCGTAAGTCGTCAGCAGCGGGGGCACCACGCAGCAGATGGCGGCCTTGGTAACATCGGACGGCTTGAGCCCCTGATTATGCAGCAGGTTAAGCAGCAGCGCGGTGTACTCGTCCGGCATCCGGTTGATGTCGGTTGAAAAGTGCCAGGTCGCCCGCAGTTCGTCCCGATCGAAGATTCCCAGCGTGGTTACGGTATTCCCAATGTCAATGGCAAGTAACATTTGTCCTTCCTGTCCGGCTATGGTTTTAGCTGCTTGATGGCCAGGGGCAGCGCCGGCAGCAGATCGCCGGCCATCATCCCCACCTCTCCCAGTCTGGTGCGCACCAACTCTCCGGCGGCGCCGTGCAGGTAGACTCCGGCGGCGGCGGCATCGAAGAGTGACATCCCCTGGGCCAGTAGCCCGGCGATAATCCCGCTGAGGACATCGCCAGTGCCGGCGGTGGCCAGACCGGGATTGGCTGCCAGTGAGGTTCGGGCGCGCCCGTCGGGGGTGGCGATAACCGTGTAGGCCCCCTTGAGGACGATGGTCTTGTTCCACGAGGCGGCGGCGCGCTTGGCCATGTCCAGCCGGTCGCGCTGCACCTCCTCGATTGAAATATCAGCCAGCCGCGCCATCTCGCCGGGGTGGGGAGTAAGAATGGCATCGTCGGTAAGACGCTTGGCCCAGTTGGGAATCCGGGCCAGGGCGTTCGGGGCGTCGGCATCGAGCACCAGCGGTATCGGCACCGGCCGGATGCGGAGGAGCAGTGTCTCGATGAACTCCAGCGTTGCCCGGCTCTGTCCCAAGCCGCAGCCGACCAGCAGGCTGTCGTAGCTGTCGAGGTACTGGTGGATGAGCTTGGCGGCCCCCGGTGAGACGACCCCGCGCTGGGATTCCGGCAGGGGCAGGTGGGTTGCCTCGGCGATCTGTCCGGCCAGTACTGCCTGCAGGGTGCCCGGCGTCGCCAGGGTGACCAGACCGGTCCCCACCCGCATCGCCCCACTGGCGGCAAGGTAGGCGGCGCCGACGTAGTTCAGCGAGCCGGCGGCAATCATCGCCCGTCCGAAGCTGCCCTTGTTGGCCTGCAGCGGCCGCGACGGCAGCACAGCGGCAACCCAGGGCGCCGTAATCACCTCGCTGTTGACGTTGTCCACTAGGTAATCGGGAATACCGATATCGGCTACGATTATCCGGCCCGCCCGCTCGACCCCCGGGGGCTTGAGCAGGCCGGTCTTGGGGCAGCCGAGGGTAACGGTATAGTCGGCATAGATGGTGGCCGGGTCAACGGACCCGGTATCGGCATTGAGGCCCGAAGGCAGGTCAAGGGCGATAATGGGCAGCGACGCTTTGCGCTGCCGTGCTTCGCTGACCATGTCCAGGATGTTGCGGATAATCCCGTTAAACTGCCGGACGGTGCCGATACCGAAAAAGGCATCGACGACGGCCGTCATCACCTGTAGCCGCTCGGCCAGGTCGCCGATGGCG
>Ga0272441_10001616_pt1 | contig 47784 bp, 45 predicted proteins | sample SSMProp6N_FD_193582 | JGI IMG/M metagenome (GOLD analysis project Ga0272441, IMG submission 193582) | Marine sediment archaeal communities from Little Sippewissett salt marsh, Falmouth, MA, United States - SSM-Prop-6N | ecosystem: Environmental > Aquatic > Marine > Wetlands > Sediment ... | reverse complement strand
TCCTGAGCGGTTTGATCAAGATGCGGGACGACGAGGGCTGGCCGGACTATGCCACGACCCGGGTTACGGAAGTATCAGATCATGTCGGGTCGGAGGGTGACACCTCGTGGGCGCCGTCGTTTCGCACGTATCTCAACGGTCACCCCGAGTGCAAGATCGCCAGCATTTCCTGGTGCTGGGAGCACCAGTACTATACCGAGGCGGAGACCCAGGCCTATTGCGACAAGATGGCCGAACTGGACGATGATTATCCGGGCGTGACGTTTGTGTTCCAGACCGGGCGTCTCAACGGGGAAGGGCCGGAGGGCAATGTGTATCGTCATAACAACCAGATCCGGGCTTATTGCCAGGCCAACGACCGGGTGCTTTTCGATTTTGCGGATATTGAGTCGTGGGATCCCGACGGCAATTATTACCCCGATGAAAGCGATGCCTGCGCGTGGTGTACGGAGTGGTGCGGTGATCCGTCGCACAATTGCGACGGTGATTGCTACTGCGCGCATTCGCACTGTTTCAACTGCTGGCAGAAGGGGCGGGTGTGGTGGTTGCTGATGGCGCGGTTGACGGGCTGGACATTCGGGGAGCCTCCTGATCATGACGTTGACGGTGACGGCAGTACCAATCTTCTGGATATCCTGTTCCTGGTTGATTACCTGTACCAGGGGGGGCCTGCGCCGGATCCGATTGAAAGAGGTGACAGCAATGACGATGGGGGTATCAATTTACTGGATATTTTGTTTTTGATCGATTATTTGTATTGATTTGTTTCGGGCCAAAAACAGGCCCCTTGCGTGAGAGCAAGGGGCTTTTATGACCATTAAAGAGAGGTATGCAAAAATGGTCTGCTTTGAATTTTTCGCCCACCCTTTTTAACGGATTGGCTTCGCCAATTGTTCCAGTTCATTCAGGATAATCCGAATCAACCGACAATTTCTTGACTTGAAGGGTGCGTTATATTATGTTTGCGGGAAATTTAAGGTAAGGCAACAGGTTATGGATATTAAATTCATTGATTTACACGCCCAGTATCTTTCGATAAAAGATGAAATCGACCGCGGTATCGCGGAGGTGATTAACAATTCGTCCTTTATCCTGGGGCCGTCGGTAAAACGGTTCGAGGAGTCCTTCGCCGAGTATTGTGCGTCGAAGGAAGCGATTGCGGTCAACTCCGGCACCTCGGCGCTTTTATTGATACTCCGGGCGCTGGGGATCGGCCCGGGCGATGAGGTTATCACCGCCGCCAACACGTTTATTGCCACGGTTGCGGCAATTGTCGAGACCGGTGCGAGGCCGGTGCTGGTTGATGTCGATCCGGTGACGCGGCTGATCGATCTCGACCAAATCGAAGCGGCGGTTACCGAGAAGACCAGGGCAATTATGCCGGTGCATCTCTACGGTTGCATGGTGGACATGGATAAAGTCCTGGCAATTGCCGAGCGCCATGACCTGCCCGTTATTGAAGACGCCGCACAGGCACACGGCGCGCGGCTCAAAGACCGCCCGGCGGGATCCTACGGGATTGCGGCGGGATTTTCTTTTTACCCGGCCAAGAATCTCGGGGCGTATGGCGAGGGGGGTGCGATTGTCACATCGGACAAAAAGCTGGCGGGAAGGATTCGCAAGCTTCGCGATCATGGTTCGGAACGCAAGTATTTCCACGACTATTTCGGATACAACGCCCGCATGGACGGGATTCAGGGGGCGGTGCTCGGGGTTAAGTTGAAATATCTTGACGCCTGGAATCGGGGCCGCAACCGGGTGGCGGGGCGTTACCGCGAGGAATTGAGCGGGATGCCGCTAAAGCTTCCCCGGGAGTTCAAGCATTTTTACCAGGTGTATCACCAATTCGTGGTGGAATCGGAAGTGCGCAATGAACTCCAGCAGTTCCTTTCCCGGAACAACATTCCAACGCTGATTCACTACCCGATTCCGGTGCATCAGCAAAAGGCTTACGCCAGGGCCGGATTCAAGGACGGCTCCTTTCCGGTAACCGAAAAGCTGGCACAGTCAGTGTTATCACTTCCGGTTTATCCGGAACTGACCGACGAGGAAATCGGCCATATCACGGCCAAAATCAGGGAGTTTTTTGGAAAAGAGTATCAAGACACCCTTCGGCTTGAAAACTGAGTCAATCGCCTTTATTGTCCTGTCGGGGATTGCGCTCTTTCTCCGTTTGCACTATCTCTCCGCCGATCCGCCGCTTGATTTGGCGTACAGCTCCGCGGTGTACACCGACCCGGCGCAGTACACGGCCTTTGCGCGAAACCTGGTGTTGTGGGGGGATTTCAATCCGTTACATGATTTCCGGCTGGTGTTCTTTCTGAAATCGGTCGTGACGCTGATTTCGTACCTGGTTTTCAGCATCGCCGGGGTGGGCTATGTCCAGGCCAACACGGTGGGGCTGTTCTTTTCGTTCACGACCCTGATTTTGTATTTCTTCATCATTCGCCGGCTGGCCGGCAATGTCGCGGCGCTGTGTTACCTGTTGTTTATCACGTTCGACTACAACCAGATCTTTTTCGGCCGCTACCCGTTTTTGGAAAACAGCATGAACTGTTTTACCGCGCTGGCAATCACGATACTGTTGTATGCGCGAAGGACCGTCCCGGTCCTGCTGGCGGGGATCATGCTCGGGATCGGGATCTTTTTCAGCAAGATGATCGGGCTGGTCTACCTGTTTCCGTTCGGGTGTTTCATGCTGTACGAGTATTACCACGATTACCGGGACAATGTCCGGACGTTTTTGAAGCGGTACGCTTTTTTCTGGGGCGGCCTGCTGGCCCTGACGGTGTTCTGGTATTTCTTCAGTTATCGCCCCATGACATCATCGGTGGAGGGGTATTTGCAGGAACAGGCACTGGGGTTGTACGGTTCGCCTGACGGATTAAAATCGGTCGATTTCTTTTTATACAAATACATGACTTTCGGAGCCACCAGCAAGCTGTTTCAGAAGATGCCGGTTCCGGCATTGCTGGCCTGGGGGATGATCCTGATTTTTTTCTTTCGGGCACTTACCAAAGAGGGGTGGCGGCACAAGTTATTCGGTATCAACCCCGGCACGGTGTACCTGATTGGATTGACCATTGTTGCCTATGGGGCGCTGATGATCTGGAATTACCGTCCCCTGCGTTATCAGACGCTGTTGATTTACCCGATTTGCGGCCTGGCGGGGATGCTTGTTTCCAACTGGCTGGCCGGGCGGAGGCCGGAGGAGGGGTTGAAGATGTCGCGGGTATTCCCGGCGGTGCTATATTTCTGGGCGCTGGTGCCGGTCTTTCAACTGGTCGTGGCGATGTTCGAGGATTCGGTCAAGGTTGACGTGTACTATGATTATCGCGTTTTGGTTTTTGTCCTGACCCTGATTCTCACCGCGGTGGTGGTGCTGTTGAAACGATTCACCCCGGATATTTTCCATTCTCCGCCGCGCCGGGTGGTAACCGGGATTGTTATTTTGGCGGTGCTGGCGGGAGTCGGGCCGAATGCGTATCGGTATTATTCCTGGCACACGGCGGCGTCGTTTACGACGGCGGCGGCGGCGAAAGATCTCAAGACCATCGTTTCGCCCGAGGCGATTATCTCCGGTCCGTATGCCGCGCGGCTGACGCAGGACAACAAAATTCGCAATTTGATTCATATGTTTGGGGTGGCCAATGTCGACTCGTCCTTTTTCCGTCGCTACCCGGTGACACATTTGTTATTGGATAAGGCCAACGAGTGGTCGGCCCGCCGGGATTATCCCGACATAATGGATCAAGCCACGTTTGTGACGGAGTACCGTATTACCAATCGCCTGATTAAGCTGTATCGCGTAGCGGGTGTCACGGGTAATGTTATGGCAAGTCATTATCATTTGTCCGATTATGAATTATTCCGGTATTATTTTTCCCTGGGGCAACTTGATTCCGCCGACAGTTATCTGCAGAAATATATGGAGCACTATCCCCAGAACCTTTCCGCCAACCTGGGGGTCGCCGCGGAGGCCCTTGCGGCGAATCGGTTTGAGATCGCGGGCACGTATTATAAACGCGCGATAGATTTTTCTCCGACCGATTTTCACTTGCATTTTAAAATGGCAGAGTTCTATATTAACTTGTTGACAATTACAAAGAATCCAGAATATGCCGAACTGGGTATAAAAGAAGCAGAGGCGGCGCGCAAGTATAATCCGACGTCACAAATACTGGTCGCCACGATTGAAAAGTTATTTGAAATGAAGGACGCGGTATCTCTTGAGTAATATCATATCAGTTATTGTTCCCGCCTATAATGAAGAAGGCAATATTCCGGAGTTGTGTCGGTTATTCGCCGAGATGGCGGAAAAGGAATCGATACGCTACGAACTGGTGCTGGTTGACGACGGTTCGAAAGACAAGACTTTCGACAAAATAACGGAGGCGGCGCGGACCTACCCGTTTATCAAGTACGCCCGGCATTCGTTTAACCTGGGCCTGACCGACGGTCTGCAGACCGGGTTCGGGGTGGCCACCGGCGATATATTCGTCTTTTACCCGGCGGATTTGCAGTATTTGCCCGAAGACATTCCGGCACTGGTGCAACCATTGCTTGAAGGCGCCGATGTTTCCACGGGGTGGAAGCAGGGTAAGTACAACAAGCGTTTTGTCTCGAATATTTACAACTGGCTTTCGCGGACAATATTCGGATTGAAGGTTCACGACCTGAATTCGGTCAAAGCGTTCAAGGCCAACGTGATCAAGGATATGTTTCTTCGCAAGGACTGGCACCGCTACCTGGTGGTGCTGGCGGCCGACATGGGTTACCGGATCAGCGAGGTCAAGATTCCGTTGTATGAGCGAAAGTGGGGCAAGTCGAAATTTTCCATCTGGCGCATTCCCATCGGTGTGTTGGACATGCTGGCGGTAAAAGCCCAGTTAACGTTTTTGCGGAAACCCCTGTTGTTTTTCGGGCTGATCGGATCATTTTTCATTGCGCTGGGGGTCCTGATCGGTTTGTACGCGGTGTATCTGCGCTTTTTCCTCGGTGACGGGCAACGACCGCTTCTGTACCTGGTGTTATTGCTCAGCGGCCTCGGGATGGGACTGTTCATCCTTGGTTTCCTGGCGGAATCGCTGGCCGGGTTAAAAGAGGAAATGGGCGCGGTCCGCAAGAAAGTGGAACGTTTACTTGACCGGGGCGACGACCGGGAATAGGGCCGTCCTCGTTTTATGTCGCCATTATCACACCAAGCAATCGGAGAACCGAGATGACCAAAAAGAAAAAGGTCGATTCACGGCAAAGGGAACGACGTCAATCGACGAGCTTCAATCCCGAAGGCAATCGTTACTATTTCCCGGTAATGCTGGCGGCGATGCTGGTTGGCGTGGTGGTTTTATTTGGCAAGTTTTTATTCTCCGATTTGATGTTGTATGGTTCCGATACCATTACGGCGGGGATATTTTTCCGTCACTTTTATGTCGACTACATGCAGACCGTGGGTTCGGTGCCGGTCTGGAATCCCTATATTTATGGCGGGATGCCGTTTGTCGACGCCTTTCACGGTGATATTTTCTACCCGCTGTCGGTTTTGAAATTTGTCGGCAATTTCTACCGGATGCTGGGATTGAATCTGGTTATTCATGTTTTCCTGTCAGGGATTTTCATGTATTTCACGGCGCGGCAATTTCGGCTGGGGCGAATTGCCGCCACGCTGGCGGCGACGGGCTATATGTTCTCCGGTTTCCTGGTTTCACTGGTGGCGCCGGGGCACGACGGCAAGATATTCGTCACAACCCTGTTTCCGCTGACGATGCTGTTTCTCGACCGGGGTTTCGAACGCAAGCCGACTTTGAATTTCACCCTGCTGGGCCTGGTGATCGGGGTTATCATTCTCAGCCCGCATCCCCAGTTATCATATTATGCCTTATGGGCGATAGCACTGTACGGGCTGTTCAAGCTGATAGTGCGTTACCGCGAAACGAAGTCAATTGGGGCGTTGGTCAAACCGTCGGCACTGTTAACGGGGGCGGTGGTGATCGGTCTGTTAATTTCGGCCATCCAGTTTTTCCCGGGATATATTTACACCACGGAATATTCGCCGCGCGCCGACAGCAAGAAGGGTTACGACTGGGCGATTTCGTGGTCGATGAACGAAGAGGAGGCGATGTCGCTGGTGGTACCCGAGTTCAGCGGGACGAACAGCGGGCAGGGCAATTATTACTGGGGCAAGAATCCGTTTAAAGACAATTCCGAATATGCGGGTATAATCCCGTTGTTCCTGGCGATCATCGCGGTCTTTTTTATGCGAAGGAAGGAGACGTGGTTTTTCGGGGGACTGGCGTTATTTGCCTTCATCTACGCATTGGGGGGGACGACGCCGCTGTTTAAGTTATTCTATTACCTGATACCGAATGTCAAGTCACTGCGAGCACCGTCTACCATTATGTTCATTTTTCTCTTCTGCGTGACCCTGCTTTCCGGAATGGGGTTGCAGTACATTATTGACCGGGGTCGCGAACTCCGGGCGGAGGTGCGAAAACGCCTGATGTTGTACCTGGCGGTGATCCCGGCGGGTTTACTCCTGGGGGCCCTGCTTTTTGCGGTGGCCGGGGAGAGTATGCTGTCGTTGTACAGTTCGATATTTTACGGTGAAGTCAACACGGTGCAGATCGGGCAGGGCATGACCAAGTGGAATGCGGCGTTGATGAACCTTCCCAACGTGCAGTCCGGTTTCTGGATAGTCTTTTTCCTGGTCGGGCTGACGGCGGCGATGCTCTGGTTGTATCTCTCGCGCAAGGCGGGAGTGGTTGTCCTGCTGGTGATTCCACTGCTGGCAATGATCGACGGGATTCGGTTCGACGACCGTTTTATCAATACCTATAATCCCGCCCAGAATTTCACGCGCAACGCCATGGTGGACTATTTGACGGATCAACCGGATCAATTCCGGGTCTTAAATATCAATGCCGTTCCGGCGACGTATCTTGCCTATTTTGGAATTCAGGACGTGGTCGGGTATCACGGCAACCAATTGCGCTGGTATGATGATTTTCTCGGGGGACCGTCGCTGGCCAATCTTGGTAATCCGTTCTTTTTGAATCTGGTCGGCGCCAGGTACATTTTGGCGCGGCAGGATCGACCGCTTCCCCCGGACTATTTCGGAGACCAGCCGCTGGTTACGGTGAGAAATTACGGGGCGGTGACATTGTATCGCAATGACAACGCCCTTCCGCGAGCCTTTCTGGTTGACCGGTTCGAGGTGGTTGCGGAACGTGACAGTATCTATCCCCGAATTCTCACCGGCAGTATTAATCCGACCGGGTCCGTGCTTCTCGAGAAAGAGCCGGGGCTGGCGATGACGCCGAGTGATACACCGGTGGGATCGGCCACGATTACCTCGTATGCCATCGATTCGGTAGCGGTTGCAATTACGGCGGAGCGGAACGGTTTGCTGGTGCTGACTGACAACTACTATTTTGCCTGGAAGGCATTCGTGGACGGGCAAGAGGCGGAGGTGTTGCGGGCTGACGGCTCATTTCGCGCCGTTCCGGTAACGGCGGGGACACATCAGGTAGTGTTTCGCTATGATCGGTCCAGAAATAATACCGCGAAACTGGTGACGATATTGACTCTTTTGCTTGTTGCGGTTATATTGGTAGCTTATTTTGTAGTCTATTTGAAGGATAGAAAGAGGATGGCCGCGACGATATGAAGGACTCCAAACGAGCTTTAATCATCTTTCCGACCTATAACGAAAAGGAAAATATCGAGCGAATCATTGACGCGGCGCTGAATCAGGATTCACGCCTGGAGGCGCTGGTGGTTGATGACAGTTCTCCTGATGGCACAGGCGAGATTGCGGATCGTCTGTCCGCACAAAACGACCGAGTCCATGTTCTGCACAGGGAGCAAAAAGAAGGATTGGGGCGGGCTTATATTGCCGGTTTTCGCTGGGGGATTGAGCATTCTTATGACTACATTTTTGAGATGGACGCTGATTTTTCTCACGGGCCGGAATATCTGCCGGATTTCCTGAAGACGATTGAGGATAATGATTTGGTTTTGGGATCCCGCTATATTTCCGGTGTAAATGTAATCAACTGGCCGATGAGTCGGTTGTTGCTGTCCTATTTTGCCAATATGTATGCCCGGATTGTAACCGGTCTTCCGGTTCGGGACGGAACCGGCGGATTTAAATGTTTCCGGCGAGAGGTTTTGGAAGCGATTAATCTTGATGCGGTCAAGTCAAACGGGTATATTTTCCAGATTGAGATGTCGATGCGAGCCTGGCGGAAAGGATTTCGAATCAAGGAGATTCCGATTGTTTTCACCGATCGTCAGATGGGCGCATCCAAAATGTCGAAGAAAATTGTCCGAGAGGCGATATGGAAAGTTTGGTATCTGCGGTTGATGTCAATGCTCGGGAGGTTGAAATGAAAAACAACGGTGACGGAACGGAAACGGTTGCGGTAATCGTTGTTACGTTCAACTCGGCCACCTGCATTTTACCCTGCCTGGAATCTTTGAAACGCGAGACAGCCAATTGTGGCGGCAGTATTCTGGTTTTTGACAATAATTCGTCGGACAACACCGCTGAGCTAATCAAGGCCAAGATGCCTGAGGTGCAGATTTACGAATCAGAACGCAATCTCGGGTTTGCCGAAGCCAACAACAAGGCGATCGGCATGGTGGAGGGTGACTATATTCTGTTTGCCAACCCGGATACGGTCATGGATGAGGGTGCTTTGGGCAACCTGATCAAGGCCATCAAGGAAACCGATGATGCCGGCGCGGTGGTGGGACGGATGCGCAATCCCGACGGTTCTTTTCAATCCACCTGTCGTCGGGTCCCGAATACACGGAACATTTTCTTCTCGCGCGGTTCGGTGCTGAGCAAACTGGGGATTCCGGCTCGCAACGGGAATTCCTATACGCTCGGAGATTTTGACGACAAGACCGAGGTCCCGGCGGCGGCCGCCACCTGTATGCTGGTGGAGCGCGAGTTATTCGAACGGATTGGGGGATTTGACAATCGCTTTTTCCTTTTTGCGGAGGATATTGATCTTTCTATCAGAATCCGTCAGAACCAGCGCAAGGTTTATTTCGTGCCCGAGGCCGGCGCGACGCACCTGTGGGGTAAAGGGGCTGATGTCTCCCCGATGCGACGAAGCTGGCATCATCATGTCGCGGTCTGGAAGTTTTTCATGAAGCATTACCCGAACGGTTTTTCTCTACTGGTTTTGCCGGCCGCGTTGTTTGTCAATTTCACGATCCGCGCCGTTACCGGCCTGGATTCCAAGTAAGCGTAATCCGATTTGGCCGGAGTTGCCGATCTTGTCTGTCAGGGGGTGGCCGGCGACCGTGTTGTATCTGTAAGTGATTTAATAACAGCGTTTTAATTTTGGGGTAGTCGGTGCTTTTTATGGTTGTAATTTTTAAATTTGTTTTTATCTTATAAACTTGTGTTTTTCAGACAGGGGTATGGAATCTCATGTTTGGCAGAATGGCATGAAGTATGGAAGAAAGACAGATATTAGAATTTGAAAAACCGATCGTTGAGTTGGAGAAGAAAATCTCCGACATGATGGATTTTGCCGCGGGGGCCAATCTGGAGTTGAGCGGTGAGATCACATCTCTTCGGAACAAGGCTGAGCGCATGCGCGCCGAGATTTTTTCCGGCCTGACCCGTTGGCAGAAGGTTCAACTTGCTCGCCACCCCCGCCGTCCATATACTCTCGATTATATAGAACATATAACCACCGACTTTGTCGAATTGCACGGTGATCGCTATTTCGCGGACGACAAGGCGGTTGTGGGGGGATTCGCGCGACTTGACAAGCGTGACGTGCTGATAATCGGGCAACAGAAGGGGCGGGATACCAAGCAGAAGCTGTTTCGTAATTTCGGGATGATGCACCCGGAGGGATATCGTAAGGCCCTGCGGCTGTTTAAGCTCGCGGAGAAATTCCGTCGTCCGATCGTGATCATGATTGATACGCCCGGCGCCTACCCCGGTATTGGCGCCGAGGAACGTGGTCAGGCGGAGGCCATTGCGCGCAACATTCGCGAAATGGCGGTTCTCAAGGTGCCGATCGTGATCGTTATCATCGGTGAAGGGGCATCGGGGGGTGCGCTTGGTATCGGAGTCGGTGACCGGGTTTATATGTTACAGTACTCGTGGTACACCGTGATTTCACCCGAGGGTTGCGCGGCCATTTTATGGCGTGATGCGGCGCATGCCCCGGAGGCCGCGGAAGCCCTGAAATTAACTGCGAGTGATTTAATTGAACAGAAAATTGTCGATAAAATAATACCCGAACCGCCGGGCGGTGCTCATACCGATCACAAGCGGGCGGCTGAAAGCATCAAGCAGGAATTGATCGCAACGCTTGATGAGCTCGAGGCGATCCCGCTGGACCGTCTCCTTCGGGAGCGACTGGACAAATTCCGTCGCATGGGTGTCTTTAAGGAGTAGGAGGTGTACTATGGCACTCTCTGAACAACTGCTGGACATACTGGTTTGCCCCAAGTGCAAGGGTAAGTTGACTTATGACCGGGAAAACAATCGACTGGTCTGCGAGGAGGGGCGATTGTCGTATCGTATTGAAGATGATATTCCGATTCTGCTCATTGAAGAAGCGGAGAGCTTTTAACCGAGGGTCCATTATGAAACTGTCTAAATTTTGCTCCGAAGATCTGATAACATTTGAATTGAAATCGACCGACAAGAACTCCGTACTTCAAGAACTCGTCGACCTCGCGGCCAAATCGAATCTGGTTAAGGATGCCGAGGAACTGGTGAAAGACATTCAGGAACGTGAAGAACTTGTTACCACCGGGGTCGGTTACGGGGTGGCGTTTCCGCATGCCAAGACCAAAGCCACCAAGGGAATCGTTATTGGCTTTGGCCGGAGTAACGCCGGGATTGATTTCGACGCGATGGACCATAAGCTGGTCCACCTGTTTTTCCTGATTGCGGCGCCCGAAGATGCCATCGGAGCGCATCTGAACGTCATGGCGCGCCTGTCGTATATCATGAAGTCGGAAGAAAATCGCGAAAAAATGATGAAGGTCACTTCGCCTGGCGAATTACTGCAAATAATTGATACTGTCGAATAAAGCCGGGCCGGCAGGGAGGCAGGGCGAATATGAAATGGACTTCGACGATTTTAGGCAGAAATCGTCGTGTGATCGGCTTCGGCACCGCGCTGTTACTGCTTTTGCTGGTAACGCTATTTTCCACCACGGTCAGGCCTTTTATCGGTAATGTGTCCTCGGCCCTGATATTATACCCGTTTGCCGAGTTAAAGGGGTATATTTCAGGTTTGCAAAATGTGACCGATGAAAACCGTCGTCTCAAGAACTCCCTGGTTGAAACCTCTCTTCAACTCAGCGCCCTGGCTGAGGCCCGCCGTGAAAACACCCGCCTGCGGGAATTTCTGGGATTTGATGCCCCCGAGCATTTTCGTGTCGTTCCGGTTAAGATAATCTCCCTGTACCAGCAGGTGTATCCCCTTGCGGCCATCATCAACAAGGGAAGTAACGACTCACTGGTGGTTGATCAGCCGGTCATCAACCGGTTCGGGCTGGTCGGGCGGATCAAGGAAGTGATGCCGGGATTCGCCACCGTGCAGTTGTTAACCGATCCGACCAATGCGGTTTCCGGCCGGGTTGCCGAAAGCCGGCAGTTCGGCATTGTTCGTTTCTCACCGCAACGGGGGATGTATTTTGACAACCTTCCCGCTGACGCCGAGATTAATGACGGCGACCTGATTATCTCATCAGGTCTTGGGGGAGTATATCCGGCCGGGTTGTCGATTGCCATTGTCGATTCCGTCTTTGCGGCCAAGGGAGAAATTCTCAAGCAGGTCTGGCTCAATCCGACGGTAAACCTGTATGAAATCGAAGAGTTGTATGTATTGATAAGTGACACATTATGAGAATCCTGCCATACCTGTTTTATTTATATTTGCTGGGACTGCATGTCACCATTCTTAACGACGTGACTGCAATCTATGGCGTAACGGTCGACCTGGCGGCATTGCTGGTTATCCTAGTGGCGCTTCATAAAGGAGATCTGACGGCTCTCTGGTTTGCGCTGGTGGTGGGGATTGTGGTCGGTTCATTGCGGCTGGATCTCATGCCCTGGGAAATGCTGATTTTGGGAGCGATTTCACTGGCGATTCATCAATGCAGTCGGCGGATGAATCTGGAATCGCTCACATCGCGATTGTTACTGCTGGGTGGATTTCTCCTGTTGCACAAGCTCACAATCAGCCTGGTTCTTTCCACCAGCGATTTCGCTCTGGTCCTGATTCGCCAGGTTGTGCCCGGAACCGTTTATACCCTTTTGTTCGGTTGGCTGTTCCTACTGTACCGAGACGGCCGATTAACCTGGGACAAACTCAAAGCGTTGTTTTAATATGACCGGAATGACAACGAATAAGGATACCCGGGTCAAGATCGCCGGCGCCCTGGTGATTCTGCTTTTGTTGATTATTGTTGGTGGGTTGTTCATCCACCAGGTCCTGCGACATGACAAGTACCTTGAGGATTCGGAAAACAATCGTATTCGAATATCTCCGATTATTCCCAAGCGCGGTCTGATCTATGATCGGCACCGTGCGGTTATTGCGGACAACCGGGTTTCGTTTACGGTTTCGATCGTGCCTTTTGAACGGGTTCCCGAAGTTACCACCGAGCGGTTGTCGGAGTTGCTGGGGATGGACACGTCCAAGATCAACAAGCGCGCCCGTAATAATTTCGTCAGCAATTATATTCCCTCACCGATCAAACGCGGCCTGGGAATTGATGTCATTTCAATTCTGGAGGAACAACAGCAGTTCTATCCCGGGATTGCGTACAGTGTGGAATCGGTTCGTCGGTATGATACGGGCATTTCCGCGGAGGCGTTTATCGGGCATGTTGGCGAGGTGTCGCCGGAGGATATCAAGTCCGAATCCCGGAAAGGATATCGGGCGGGGAGTATGGTTGGCAAGGAGGGGATTGAGAAGGCTTATGACCAACAATTGCGCGGCATGGAGGGGACCGCATATTTGGAAATATCCGCCAGGGGGCAGATTACCGGTTCGTATGCCGGCAAGGAGAAAGTCCCGGCCGTTCCCGGGTCCGATCTGGTCCTGACGATCGACAAACACCTGCAACAGTTTATTTCCGAAAGCTTTGACAGCCTTGATTTCAGTGGTGCGGTAGTCGCCATAGATCCACGCAATGGCGAAATTCTCGGATTGGGATCGTTTCCCGGTTTTGATCCAAATATTTTTTCCGGGGTTATTCCGTCGGAGATATGGCAGGAAATTATCTCGGACACCAATCATCCCCTGCTCAATCGCCCAATTGCGGGATTGTATCCTCCCGGCTCGACGGCCAAACCGATTACGGCGGGAGCGGCTCTTGAAATGGGCATTGTTACCGATCGAACCGCTTTTAAACCCTGTCTGGGTAAAATGCGCTTCGGTGACCGGGCGTTCGGATGCTGGGATTTGGGCGGACACGGCAAACTGAATGTGTACGGCGCGATCGAACAGTCATGTGACATATATTTTTACCAGGTCGGACAGTTGCTGGGGGTTGACACGTGGGGAGAATATGCCTCGGCCTGCGGTTTCGGTTGCGAAACCGGCATTGATATTCCGGGGGAACTGGAAGGTATTGTTCCCAGTTCGGAATATTACAATAAGTTGTACGGTCCGCGCGGGTGGACTCATTTTTTGGTGTTGAACCTTGCCATCGGCCAAGGCGAGTTCACCATCACTCCTTTGCAACTGGCGCAGTTTTATTGCGGTCTGGCCAATGACGGGGTCGTTTATCAGCCGCATTTATTAAAGGAAGTTCTCCATCCTGACGGAACGGTCGAACAGGTCGAGCCGACGGTGGCGTTTACCCTGCCGTTCTCGCAACGGACCCTGGGTATTTTGCATCGTTCCCTGGAATTGGTAGTGCAGGGCGAACACGGGACGGCCCGCTCTCTTAAAAACAAGCAGTATACGATTGCGGGCAAGACCGGCACGGCCCAGAACCCCCACGGGGAAAATCACTCCTGGTTTGTGGCCTATGCACCGTCGGATGATCCGCGTATCGTCGTGGTGACACTGGTGGAGCATGCGGGGCACGGGTCGGAAGTGGCGGCACCGATAACCGGCAAAATTATCAAAACGTATCTCGGCGAGTCATCGGAAAAACTCGTCATAAATGGGGATTAGAAGGCATCGGTAATGGCTCTTGACTATCGACAATTGGATTGGCGACTGATTCTGGCGGCGCTGTTTCTATCGCTGATCGGGATTGCCCTGATTTATTCGGCGCAGTATGATTCTCTTCGGGGGGAATCACTCCACTTTTATGTCAAGCAGGCGATCTGGTTGTTGACGGCGCTGATCGGCCTGGCCGTGATTATCCATTTGCCGTTGCGGGCCTATGATTTTCTGGCCTACCTTTTTTATGTCGGGGCCCTGGTAATGCTGGCCCTGGTGCTTGTGATCGGTCATTCGAAGTATGGCGCGGCGCGCTGGTTTGCGTTCGGGCCATTGCATATTACTCCATCGGAGGTCGCCAAACTGGCCCTGCTGGTGGCGCTGGCCCGATTCCAGGCCTATTCCAAGCTTCCGACGGAATCAATTCGGCGGCTGTTTTTCTCGGCGGTAATGACGATAATCCCGGTCATGCTGATAATTCGGCAACCTGATTTGGGGACATCGATGGTGTTTGTCGCCCTGCTGTTCAGCCTCTGGTTCTGGTCGGGAATTTCACCGTTGTATTTACTGCTGATTGTGTCGCCGTTGATTTCGTTGTTGGCGGCTTTTCACTGGATAACCTGGATTGTCTATCTGGTGTTGCTGATCGGTGCCTTGCTGTTGATCAAGCCGCGCGCGATTTTCGGTATTGCCACGATTGTCGCCAACCTGGCTTTCGGTATCATTACGCCATTTTTCTGGAATCGGCTGGCGGACTATCAAAAACTGCGCATAATTACCTTTCTTGATCCCGGTCGCGATCCGCGGGGCGCCGGTTATCAGATCATCCAATCCAAAATCGCAATTGGCTCCGGCGGTCTGCTCGGCAAGGGGTACCTTGGCGGGTCACAGAGCCAGTTGCATTTTCTTCCGGAACGGCATACCGATTTCATATTTTCCGTCCTTGGCGAGGAATTCGGGCTATGGGGGACATTGGTTGTTGTTGCCATTTTCGGTTACATCTTTTACCGTGGTATCATGATCGCTTCCCGCTGTCGTTCCCGGTTTGCATCATACCTGGCCTGGGGAGCGTTGACCATACTGGTTTTCCAGTTTTTTGTAAATGTCGGAATGACATTCGGCCTGACGCCGGTGACCGGTCTTCCGCTACCGTTTCTCAGTTACGGCGGGACATCGCTTCTTCTGTCGTGGACCCTGATCGGGTTTCTGGTGCTGGCCGATTATTACTGGACCGAGTATTGAGAACACCAAATCGATATGGAGACAGTATGACATATCCTATCACATTGAAAGTATTGCTTTTGATGGCAGGTTTTATTCTAATGTTCAACGCGGCATTTGGCGCTGACATTCGTGATTATCTCGACCCGGAGGAGGTTCATGCCATCGAATCGGTTACTTCCCTAAAGCTTACCGGCACCATTACCATGAGTGGTCTGACCGGGACGTTTGAAAGAACGTTTATGGCGCCCAATCTTTCCCATACCACTGTTGATCTGGGGGTCATTCAATTTTCACAGGGCTTTGACGGCACGACCGCCTGGGCCATGGATCAGAACCAGCAGGTAATGGCGTTATCGGGACTCGATTTGCGCAAGACTATCAACGAAGTGTATATCTCCAGCGGCGCCTACATTGTCGACGGCCGAATGCCGGGTTCGGTGACATATCAGAAAGACACGCTAATCAACGATGTTATCTATCACATGTTTTTCGTCATGCCTGAGGGTGGAGATTCGTTGTGGGTGTTGATTAACGATAACACCAAACGAGTTGAAATCACTAAGGAATATCTTGATGAATTGGTCGTATATGGGTATTCCAGCAATTTTCGCAAGATCGACGGGATGAGTATTGCTTTCATGGTAACAGCGGAGGCATCCAACGCCCTGATGAGTTATACGATGGCGGTCACCTCGGCCGAGGTGAATGTTCCGGTTGACCGCGCCCTGTTTGCGATGAGTACCGATGACAAGATTGATTATGTTTTCCCGGCCGGGCGCGACTCGGTGGTTGTCCCGGTGCAGTATCATAACGGTCATCTTTCAATCGCGGCTGAGGTTGGCGGGAAAACCCGCCGGTTTATTCTGGATACCGGGGCCGGTATGAATGTTTTTGACGCGAAATTCGCGGCGGAACTGGGTCTTGACCAGTCCGGTCGTTTGCCGGCCAAGGGTATTTCGGGTTATGACACCACCGCCATTACTGAGATTGACACGTTAACGGTCAGCTCCATCGCCCTGATTCATCAGAAGGCTTCGGTCTTTGATTTTGGAGGGATTGACCTGGGTGTGCCGGGCAAATTTGGCGGCATTTTGGGATATGATTTTCTTTCCCGGCTACCGTTTCGAGTGGTTTATGATGTCCCGCAGATTGTATTTTACGATCCCGAGCGCTTTGCCCCGCCGGATTCCGCGGCGGTGCTTGATTTCGAGTTGTTCATGAAAACGCCGATAATCACCGCCGATCTCGACGGCTGTCCGGGGCGATACCTGGTCGACCTGGGAAACAACCGGGGTTTGATTTTGCATGGCGAATATGTCGACAACTGCGATTTACGCGAGCGCCTGACCGACTGGAAGGCTATGGGTGGGGTCGGGGGAGTGGGCGGTGTCTCCGATGCATTTGCCGCGGTGGGGTATGGGTTACACCTTGGCACGGTCATTATGGAGACCGTCCCGTTACTGGTCGCTCAGGGGGAAAGCGGGATCATTCGCTCGACGGAAGTTGATGCCAATATTGGGAATTTATTACTTGAAAAGTTTTCACCATTGTTCGATTATTCCGACAGGACGATATACCTTTTGCCGAAAGAATAATAGTAGGAACGGTGTCAGGTATCGTATGTTAGAATAACACAGACTCCGGGAGATTGGCCGAGGGAGACGGATGTAATGTTAATCATACAGTTCTTTGAGGTTTGTTTTGTTTAATTATAAAAATCTATTTTCCCTGTTATTGCTGGCCGTCATGATGCTGTTGGTCGTGCCGGCAGAGAGTTATGCCCAGGATCAGGACCGTCACGATTTTTACACCAAACATTTTGCGGGTGGCCGCTTTGGGGTCTGGGTTAATTCCGGAGATAAGAGTCCGGTAACGGAATCCCGTTATGATGCCGAGGATTTGCCCGGATCCGCCGTCTACGGCGAGTTTTTCTATGCTCATCGGCTGTTACCGGCGCTGGCGTTTGAGGTGAGTGTCGGCGTTTACAGCCGAGGGGAGATCAAGTATTATGATGAAATCGAGACTTTCGAGGGGAGTGTTAATCTCTACCCGGTGAACCTCTCGGCCAAGATTTATCCCCTGGCCGGACTGAAACGGATCGCGATCCACCCCTACCTGCAAATCGGTGGAGGGATTTGTCATGGCAAGCGGGACAAGATCGATTATTTTAATTATGTGTGGTACGAAGACTCTGAAACCAAGCTAACTTATACGCTCGGCGGCGGCATCGATTTTCCGGTGGCAGATCAGATTGGCCTGACGGCCAATGTGCGCTACACGCCGATTAAATTCGGTGAGCCGTTGGCGGAATACCAAGACTACTCCGCCTGGCAGATTACAGTTGGAGTGGGATATATTTTCAAAAACAAGTAGGATATCGATTTACAAGGAGGAAGCATGTCAATTAAAGTCGGTATTAACGGATTTGGCCGGATCGGGCGGCTGGTGTTCAAGGCGGCTCGTACGTCCAATCTTGAAATTGTCGGCATTAACGACATTACCAATGCCGCGACACTGGCGCATTTACTGAAATACGACTCAACGCAGGGAAAATATCCAGGCAAGGTCGAACACAGTGACAATGCCCTGATAGTCGATGGCAAGGAAATCCCGATTACCGCCGAGCGCGATCCGGCCAATCTTCCCTGGGCCAAGCTGGGTGCGCAGGTGGTGGTGGAATCGACCGGTCTATTTCGTGACAAAGCCAGCGCCGGCAAGCATATCACCGCCGGAGCGAAGAAAGTACTGATTTCGGCCCCGGCCAAGGAGCCGGACGGGACGTTTGTTCTCGGAGTCAATGCCGACCTGTATGACAAGGCCAAACATAATATTATCTCCATCGGAAGTTGTACCACGAACTGCCTGGCCCCGGTGACCAAGGTGCTTCAGGATAGTTTTGGTATTGAGACCGGCTTTATGACGACCATTCATTCCTATACCAGTGACCAGCGGATTCTGGACGCTCCGCATAAGGACTTACGCCGGGCCCGCTCTGCGGCGGTGTCGATGATTCCGACATCCACCGGTGCCGCCAAGGCCATTGCCGAAGTTATCCCGGCAGTGAAAGGAAAGATGGACGGATGCGCAATCCGGGTTCCCACGCCCGACGGATCAATTGTCGATTTGGCGGTGGTACTGGCCAAAGAGACAACCAAGGATGATATCAATGGAGCCATGAAAGCGGCGGCGGATGGCCCGATGAAGGGCTTTCTGGAATACTGTGTTGATCCCATCGTGTCGATCGACGTGGTTGGCAATCCTCACAGTTCGATTTTCGACTCGCTACAAACGATGGCCAAGGGGAAGGTTGCCAAGGTCTTTTCATGGTACGACAATGAGTGGGGCTTCTCCTGCCGCATGGTCGACATGATTGAAAGGATGCTGTAGGGATTTGTCCCCGGTTGGGACACTCCATACGGCGAGGTACCTGAAATGAATAAATTGTCCATTTCCGATGTAGACTTTAAGGGGAAGCGCGTCCTGGTGCGGGTCGATTTCAATGTCCCGCTCGATGATTCTCAGCGGATCACCGATGACCGGCGCATCGAGGCATCCCTTCCGACTATCAGGAAAATCATCGCCGACGGCGGACGAGTTATCCTGTGCAGTCACCTGGGGCGCCCGAAAGGCAAAGCCGTCCCGGAAATGTCGCTCAAACCGGTGGCCCTGCGCCTGGCGGAATTGATTGGCGAGAAGGTGCTTTTTGCGTCGGACTGCGTCGGCGAGCACACCACCGCCATTGTCGGTGGATTGAGTGACGGCCAGGTTCTGCTTCTGGAGAACCTTCGCTATCACAAGGAAGAAACCGATAATGACCCGGAATTCGCCAGACAACTGGCCCAGCATGGTGAGTTGTATGTCAATGATGCCTTCGGTTCCGCGCACCGTGCGCATGCTTCGACTGAAGGAGTCACGAAGTATATTGACACCTGTGCGGCGGGGTTTTTGATGGAAAAGGAATTGAAGTATCTTGGCGATGCACTGTCAGATCCCCAACGACCTTTTGTGGCGGTCCTGGGTGGAGCCAAGATTTCCGGCAAGATCGATGTAATCGAAAACCTACTGGATAAAGTCGATTCCATCCTGGTCGGTGGCGGTATGGTCTTTACCTTCTTCAAGGCGATGGGTAAGGAAATCGGCCGGTCGCTTCTCGAAGAGGATAAGATCGGTCTGGCGGAGGATATTCTCAAGAAGGCCAAGGCCCAGAAGGTCAAGTTTTTACTTCCGACCGACTGTGTCGTGGCCGATGAAGTTGCCGAGGATGCCGATGTCGAAACCGTTTCAGTCGATGCCATCCCCGGAACCAAATTGGGGCTGGATATCGGACCGGATACCATCAAGCGGTTCCGGAAGGAACTTGGCAAGGCGAAGACGGTGGTCTGGAATGGCCCGATGGGGGTCTTCGAGATTCCCGCTTTTGCGAAGGGAACCTATGAGATGGCCGATATCCTGGCCGATGCGACCGCATCCGGCGCCGTGACCATCGTTGGTGGTGGGGATAGTGCGTCGGCAGTCAAGAAAAGCGGTCTTGAATACAAACTGAGTCATATCTCCACGGGAGGAGGCGCCTCGCTTGAATTTTTGGAAGGGAAGACACTTCCGGGCGTGGCGGCTTTGACCGATGCGAAGGTGGAAGTATAATTATGAGATTGAAAATAATCGCCGGCAACTGGAAGATGAACAAGACGAACGCCGAGGCCGTTGAATTAACCAGTGCGCTGGTTGACCTGGTCGGTGGTCAGGAAAATCCGCGGGTAATTGTCTGCCCGCCGTTCACGGCGCTGAGCGAGGTTGCCGGAGTATTGAAGGGGAGCAAAATCTTCCTCGGCGCCCAGAATGTCTATTCCGAAGACTCGGGGGCATATACGGGTGAGATATCCCCGGCAATGCTCTTGACAACCGGGGTCTCTTACGTTATTTTAGGCCACTCGGAAAGGCGCGAATTCTTTACCGAGACCGACCAGATGGTAAACGCCAAGTTGAAGCTGGCGTTAAAGACGGGATTGTTGCCGATTGTCTGTGTCGGGGAGAGGTTGAAGGAACGTGAAGCCGGGTTGACCGAGGTGGTGGTTGGTGAACAGATTGACGGTTCGTTGGCCGAATTGACCGCGGAGCAGATTGCGAAGACGGTTATTGCATACGAGCCAGTATGGGCAATCGGCACCGGCAAGACCGCTACACCGGAGATGGCACAGGACGTACACGCCTTCATTCGTAATCGGCTGAGAGGTCGGTTTGGGGAAGTTGCGGATGACGTCACCATCCAGTATGGCGGTTCGATGAAACCTGAAAACGCTTCGGGACTGCTTAGTCAACCTGACATCGATGGTGGGTTGATCGGCGGCGCGAGCTTGAAGGCCGAGCAGTTTGCGAAAATAGTTGATTCGGTATAGACGGAGGAAATTGGCTTGTTTACTGTAATGTTGGTTTTTCACACGATTGTGGCGATTCTCCTGGTGATTGTAGTGTTGATGCAGTCGGCCAAGGGTGAAGGGCTGGCCGGCGCGTTTGGCGGCGGTGGCGGCGCTCTGTCCGGCGCGGTTTTCGGCGGACGCGGTGCGGCTTCATTTTTGTCGAAGGCGACCACGGTTCTGGCGGTTGTGTTTATGGTTAATTGCGGGGTGTTGGCATACATGTCTTCGCATCGTACCGGAGGTTCCTCCGCGGCGAGTGATTCAGCGGTGACGACCGAAGCCGCGAAAGAGATGGAACGTCAAGCGCAGCAACAACAGATGATTCCGCCCGAGGGCGGCGAACAACTTCCGGGCGCCGAGGGTGAGGCCGGTCAGATGCCCACGGGCAATCAGCAACCGGTGTCGACTGATAATCAGCAACCGCAAACGCAACCTGAGACTCAACCTGACGGTTCCGGCGGTTAACGGTATAATCGACATAGAGAAGATATTGCGGAAGTGGTGGAATTGGTAGACACACTATCTTGAGGGGGTAGCGCCTTACCGGTGTGCGGGTTCAAATCCCGCCTTCCGCATAAAACATAATCCCCGCGAGTTTATGACTTGCGGGGATTTTGTTATGGTCTTTTGTGACGAGCAACCGCGCCATTGGCGTTGCAAGATGAAGTTGAACTTGCATCGCGTGTGAGATACAGTATATTGGTGCAACTTTAACCGTTAAATTTCGAAACATGATGCCAATGTGGTATCGTTCATATAACCAAAAACTCATAATCCGGCAGTTGCTGGCAATCGGCAGTCTGGCATTGGTGTTGCGGCTGGTTTATCTGTACCTGGCGCTTGACAACTTGGGAATGGAGAAATTATGGAATTACGCCAATGACACCAATTTTTACTGGGGTATTGCCCGGCTTTTTTTTGACGAGAAGTCTTTTGTCGGTTCCTACGGGCTGTTTTTGGTCGGTCCGGGCTATGGATTGATTCTTGCCGGGATTCAGGTGGTTTTCGGAACCAACCCGATATCTCCAATTCTTTTAAATATTCTCCTGGGGACCCTTGCCCCGGTTGTGATTTATTTGCTTGCGTATCAATTGCTTGGTTTACGACCGGTGGCGTTTATGGCCGGCCTCATTTCCGCCGTGTCGTGGACATCGATCAGCATGAGTTGTCACATCCTTACCGATCAGCCCTATTTTACAATACAGGCGGTTTCAATATTGCTTTTTGTACTGGGACTGAAAACCGGGCGATGCAAGTGGTTTCTTCTGGCTGGACTGGTGGGTGGGGTCGCCGCGTACATTCGCGCGATTGGGCTGGCCTGGCCGTTGATTTTTCTGTTTGTCGCGGCGGTCATGCCTCGGAGGGTGGTGTTCACCACGCGTTTGATGTCAATCAAACGAACCGCAATTACCGCTCTTATTATTATTCTAATGGCGTTTCCGTGGATGGTGAGAAATTATGCCGTGCATGATGTATTTACATTTGGCAGTAATGGGGGGATGGCGCTGTGCACTCGCCTGGTGGCGCAGACGTATGCTGTCAACAAGGGGGAGTATACAATCATGGAATACCGTGAGATGTGGGAGCAAGACGAGGGGTATATCTCAGAAGAAATGGGGCAAGGGTACAAGAAAGCAATGGCACGGGTAAAAGAAGCGGCGGTGAATCATCCGGACTGGATGCTGGCCGCCATGTGGAACAATATTGAAAAGAATATACGTGCCCGCAATTATTATGTGTTGCATCAGATATCGGTTGGCCATAGCGTTATAGAGACTATTAACCGCCGGTTTTATCACTGGGGGGGGTATGTGTTGCTGGCCCTGACCCTGGCGGGGCTTTTGATTCTGGCAATTGAGAGAAAGCATTTGGCCTTGCTTATTCTGGGATGTACGTACGGATTTTATACGCTAATCACCGGTTTCAGTTACTGGCAGGGTTCGCGACTGCATTATCCGGCCGAGATGGCCTGGTCGATACTTGTGGGGTATGTAGTGTATGCAATCGCGAAGTGGATCAGGCGCAGATTGGCGGGCACTTAGAAGTTCACGCCGAAGCCGAACGAGAAGTTCAGGATATCCCAGATTCCCACGAATTTAGAGTGCAGGAAATCATGCAGATATAGATCGACCGTCCCAATTTCCACATAAAAATCCAAGCCGCTGAAGGGAATTCGGTTACTTAAATCCCGGTGTGCCCTGGCTCCGATATACGGCATGATTTTGAAATTGGTGGCCCAATAGTAGTTTTCGGGGTAGCGGTCGGGAGGTTTGAAAAAGTAATCTTCCCCGATTATCACACTTAGATTCCATCCGAAAGTCAGTGGTGAAAGTTTGTGACCGGGTTTGATGATGTAGTTGATGGGGAAGACCGCAATTTTGGTGGTAACCGTGTGCGTTTCCACGCCGCCGACAAAGGTTGGCACATAGCCGTAGAAAACATCAAGATGCAGTTTGTCGTCGAAGTGCGAGTAGCCCAGTCCGACCGATACCAGTCCCATGTTTCCGGCGTACTGGGACTTGAAATGATCGGGGAAAAACCAGGGGCGATCCTTCGCATGGCTTTTCGGGCATGCCAGCCCGATGACCACAGTCAGGAGGAGCAGAATCAGGCCGGTTTTGCGAGCGGTTCCCGGTGCCATCAATACGTTATCCCTTCGATATGAAGTGAGTCACCCGCGATCGTTACAATGTAGTACCAGTAATCCCTTAAATCTTCCGCCACCAGGTATTCCACGTCATCGTTGTAATAGTGGCCGCGATAATACTGATGGGTGTGACCGTGAATTGAGAGAGCAACACCATAGTCAGCCATCAATCCGGAGTATTTGGATTCATTGCCGTCGCGGCTCATCTGGTCCCCGAACGGCGGGACATGGGCGGCGACAATGAGATTGGTAGATCCCTGCCGGTCGGCAAGTTGGGATTCCAGGAATTGATAATTTGGCACGTCGCTTTCGAACTCCCAGGCATTGGTGTTGACCAGCACGAATTTCGTATTTCCGAAGATGAACGAGTAATTCAACTCGCCGAACATTTTGCGGTAAATCCTAACGCCGTTCGAGAGGCAGTCATGGTTGCCGATGGTTACCAGATATGGCACCGCAAGCCCCTTGAGGATGTCATGGACCCATTCATATTCACGGCGCAGGCCCATTTCCGACAAATCGCCGAGGTGAAGCACAAAGGCGATTCTGACGTCGGTATTAAGATGACGGACGGCGCTGGCGAGCTGGTCATAATGACTGTGATTATCAGTGATAATGGCAAAGGCGAAGGTGTCCGGATGAGCGGGGACATTCGTGGCCAGCCAATCCAGATTCATTCTGGTAAGATCGGTGTCCTCATCATCCAGATTGGTTTGGTAGGGGCTGTATTCGAAGATGTCGCACCCCATAACAAGTGCGATAATAGCCGCACATATAATAAAGCCAGGTATTCTAATATTTAATTGTATCGTTGTGTCCCCCGATCGTGACAAGTCAAACCATAATGCATGATCCTCACATCGTCGTTCATGCTCTATTGATGTCGAATATGCTTTATGGCGGCCTTATTAAGAATAGGGAATATTTGGCGGTATTTCAAGCGGAAACTTAAAAACAAAAAAAGCCCCGTGGATTTGTGAAATTCACGGGGCGACGGTATCCTCTACCGCAAAAGAGAGGTATGTTACATGATCTTCGTAAATACGCTCACGCGCACGAACGGCGCGAAAGTATCGAAGGAGATCTCATTATATTCAGGTATTTCGCTGGCCTTGGTTTTTGCCTTGCGGTATTTTACGCCTGCTTCGAGAAACAGAAAATCCTTTTCCTCGAACTGCATCATCATTCCGGCCCCGGCCTGGACGCTGAATCCGGCCTTGCTCTCGATTTCATAGGCAAGATCCCAGATGTCATATGAGGCGCCTGCAAAACCGTAGTAATTGTCTTTGGCGAACTTCATCATGTTAAAGGTCACACCATAGATGCTTGAGGTTCGTCCGCAGGCATATCCGCCCAGTTCCCCATAGAGGCCGCTGGCGATCGGAAAACGTCCGGAAAAACTCATTCCGGGCATGATCTGGGCGTCCACATCGGCGGGAACGGCGTCATTTTCAAAGGAAAGTGTTCCGTAATCGCCGGACAGCGACAGTCCCAGCAAAAGTTTGTCATCAAATCCCTGCCCACACACGGTCAACGGCAGTACCAGCAACGCAATCAATGCCAGTTTTTTCATCGTATCCTCCACACTATCAAAACAATAACAGTTTTTGTCCCTTTCATTGGGTACTTAGATTATCGGCAGATTGTGCAAAATTGTGACAGGCTACGGTGAAAATCCTGCAAAAACGCTTTTGGAAGCGGATTCTCGGCCGTTTTTTTGGTTGCATTGTAACGGTTGAGAGGCCTATTATTGAGAGATGAAAAATGTCAACAAAGCAGTACTCATAGCATTACTGATTGTCCTGGGGGGGATGCCCGGGCTTATCGCCCAATCCGGCAAAAAGAGCAACAAAACCGCTGACAAGCGGATTTGTGTTACGTTCGACAATCTTCCGGCCGAGCGCAACTACGGTGAGATGGAGCGGCTGGAGATCAATCAGCGGATACTGGATGCGCTGAAGGAGCATGGGGTTACGGCCACCGGTTTTGTAATCGGGGACAACGTGGAAAGCGATTGGGATGTTCTGGTGGCGTGGCTGGAGGATGGTCACGCGCTGGGTTTCCAGACGTTTTCCGGCCAGGATATTGAGGGGGTTCCGGCGCAGGTATTTATCGGCGATTTGATCAAGGGGCAGGAGGCGATTGAAGATATCCTTCAAAGCTACAGCCAGAAGGCGCGATATTTTCGGTTTCCGTATCTGCATTATGGAAGCACGGTTACCCGCAAGGACGCGGTAGCGGAGTATTTGGCCGAAACCAAAATCAAAGTGGCGCATGCGACGATTGTGCCGGAGGACTTCGTGTACAATCTCAGCATGGAGAAAATCAAGAACCGGCGCGACAGTGTCGAGCTGTTCGCGCTTCGCGATGAGTATCTGACCCATCTTCTCAATCAGCTTGCGTCCGCGGAGACAATGGCGGAACGGGTGATGAAACGCCCGGTGCGGCATATTCTCAGTTTGCGGGTGAATTTGCTGAATGCGGTTTTTCTGGATGACATCCTGAGCACGCTGGAGAGCAAGGGGTACAGCTTTATCACGCTGAAAACCGCGTTGAAGGATAAGGTATACGGCAAGGTCGATTATTATTACGGAAACAAGATCATGTCGTTTCTCGAACGGTTGACGGTTCCCAAGCCCGAAAAAAAGATGAACGGAACCGACTGACTGTTGTTCTATCACCATAGAAAGACCATTATATTTGCGGAGGATTTATGGATATTATTGAATTTGCGATGAAGATGGAAACGGACGGCAAGGCCTTTTATGAAAAGCAGGCGGGGTTGACGTCCGACCCGGAACTGAAGAAGATCCTGATACAACTGGCCGAGGAAGAGGGGCGTCATTACGAGTTCTTCCGGCGGCTGAAAGACAATCCGAATGACATTTCCGGCGGAGAGGCCTTGATGGGGTCGCAGACGCTGGCCGATGTGAAGAATATCTTTGAAGAGCTGGCGCAGAAGACCGACCAGAAGCCGTTCGGCGATGATGTTATCTCGGCCTGGCGCGAAGCGCTGACGACCGAGGAAAAATCCGAGGCGTTTTACAAAGAGAAGGCTGAGGTGGAGCCGGATCCGAAGAAAAAGGATTTGCTGTTGCAGATCGCGAAGGAAGAGAACAACCACATGCAGATGATTGACGGGGTGTTGATGTTTCTCAAACAACCGAGCGATTTCGCCGAGAGCGCGCAGTTCAAGAATTTCCGCAGTCTTGAGGGCTGGTGATCGCCATCGTACCATACAAGAAAGACAACCATGACTGAGCATCTTCTTAAAGAAAATTACCGCGATGATGACAAGTTGCGGGAGGCGTATTACGCGTATATCAAGACTGTATTTCCCAGTGCCGATTTTAAAAGCTGGTATGAACGGGGATACTGGCCGCCGGAGTTTATCCAGTATTCGCTGGTCAAGGACGGTCGTGTACTCTCCAATGTTTCGGTTTCCAAGATGAATATCCTGCTGAACGGGAAGACAATCAGCGGGGTGCAGATCGGTGCGGTGGGGACGATCCCGGAGTTTTGCAGACAGGGATTGTCGCGGTATTTGATGGAGCATGTTATCGAGAAATATCAAAAGGCGGTTGACCTGATTTTTCTTTTCGCCAATGAAACGGTGATTGACTTTTATCCCAAGTTCGGATTTACGCGGCATGATGAATCGGTGTTTATCGCGAAATCCGATATCCCGAAGCCGGAATTTGCGGCGCGAAAGCTGGAGATTAACAACGCGGGTGATATGGCGCTGGTTGAGGATTATCTGGCCAGGAGGCAGGATTTGACGGTCCGGTTCGGCGCGAGGGGGTATGATAAAATTACGCTCTGGCATGTCCTGAATCTTCATCCGGAACGGCTCTGGTATGTGGAAGAGGATGGCGTGATTGTTATCGCCAATGAAAAAGAGGGGCACCTTCACGTGTGGGATGTTATATTCAGCCGTCCGATTGATTTGAGTGCGGTGCTTCCGAAGATAATCAAATCGGATACGATACAATCCATCCGCTATTATTTCGCTCCCGATGTGGTGGGGTATGGTTTTGACGAGACGGAAATCATCGACGATTCCCCGCTGTTCACGCTGGGAGAGTTTGATATCGGTGATGGTCCGCTCAAATTTCCCGCGACGGCGCAGACTTAGGGGGTTTCGGCGCTGTTCAGGAGCCGCCGAATCTCGTGCAAGGCGCAGTCTGGTATGGGATTGCGTGATATTCAAAATGGGTTCGTTTTGCATTTTTTAATTTTTTCCCAGCGCGGTTGGCGGAGATTGCTTCGTCGCGGGTGCTCCTCGCAATGACAGGTGTGGGGCATGGATTTGGGTTCGTTTCCCCATATTTTGTTTTTGTGGTAGTGGTTTGGTAGTGAAATTGTAAATTGCGGGCGGGCGTGTCCCGGGATAATGCCACCGCAAACGGTGGGGCATCAAAACGTTTTTTTCTCCAGTATCTTTCATATAGTTCACCTCATTGATCTTAAATAAGGACCGGTTTAGATTTCACCATTGATTTGGTGGTGAAATTGGGTTATATTTAATCTATCACAGGCTGAGAAGCCCAGTTACGGTCAGGTGTAAGGAATTTTAATCAAGTGAAGGGGTCGGGAAGGGATGTGGGGAGCGAAGGTTTATATGAAACCCACCTGAAAGGTCGGCTAGTCTGGCATAGAGTTCTGCAGTATACAGACAATATGACTTCAGATATAAGGAGAAAATGTATGAGAAGCACTGCAATCGTGAAGGCATTCTGTCTATGTGCAATGACAGTTGTTAGCTTGGGAGTATCTGCCGGTGTGCCGCAGATAATCAACTATCAGGGGAAACTGACTGATGAGATAGGTGATCCGGTAGAAGATAATGTTTACTCAATGAAATATACGATTTACGATGCTCCAACCGCCGGAAATGCTCTTTGGTCCACCTACTCGGGTGGTTTTACGCCAATTCAAACAGAGAAAGGTCTGTTTTCTCATTTGCTCGGATCCACAAATCCCTTGCCTGATTCACTGGTTAACTATGATTCTCTGTGGTTGGGTATCACGGTTGCGCCAGACGCTGAGCTTACGCCCCGAACACCGATAGTGAGTGTCAATTTCGCTTTCAAGGCTCTCGTATCAGAAAACGCTTTTAAGGCGGATTCCGCAGCATACGCTGAGGAAACAGGGCATTCAAAATGGGCCGACACATCGAACTTCTCCATTGCTTCTGGTCATGCAAATAGCTCAGATTCTGCCACAAATGCGATTTATGCCGATACGGCAAGTTACACAGTCTATGCCGATACTGCGGTATATGTCGCGGGAACATATCGAAGACTAGGTGCAGATCTAGTTGGCGGTGGTGTCAGTTCTACAGACTGGGAACAAGCCGGCAGTACAATTAGTATTCCAGCAGGGGAAGTGTCATCCTATGTAATCGTATCATTCGTTGTGCAAGGATTTTGTCACGCGTGTAGCAATATAACTAACTCCGCATCATATGATCTCAGAATAGGATTAGACGGAGCCGAGGACAGCAAGGAAACTCAAGTATTCTTCTCGGGATGGTCAAACACCGATAACCATGCGACAACACGAAGAGGTTACTTCACTTACCAATACTATTATGAACCCACAGCGGCAGAGAAAAGTAGCGGATTCAATGTCATGGTTTTTTTGAGAGTTTCTTCCACATCGGGTGCAAGTGCCAGTTTATTTAAATGCGAAGTATTCGGAATGTGAAAGCCTCAAAGTCAGATGATTTGCTCGGCGCCCTATCCTGATTGAGTTTGATTTACCCAGACTCTCGATAGTCAGTTTTGATATGCTCAATCTGATGGGGTAGAGAGTATGTCTTTTAACTGATCAAGAATACTCAGCTAATAACTACATAGTCGATTGGGATAGAAGTAAGGATAATAGTTGGTGCGTTTCTTCGGGCGTTTTCTTTTATTTTAAGAATACTATACTGCTCCCATATGTTAACCGCATTACTTAAAATGTAATATTCAAGGGCTTGCTGTGCAGTTTTTGCCTCTTCGGTTATATTTTTAGGCGGTCTTTTTCTCTTTCAGTTTTTTTCCATTTTCAATGGTTAAAATTAGTCGTTTTCCAATGTTACAATATCCGCGATGCGGTTATTGTCAAGGTGAGCCACCCAGGCCAATCTGTACCAAATGGGAGGGGATTTTGGGGGGACTTTAAAGGGTATTGAAAGCCAAATCGTGTGTTTGAAGGGGGGTGGGGGAAAATTTGTGATATGTTTCACATATCTCCTTGACTTTGCCCCGGCTGAGCGTAATATATATGAGTGATGTTCACAGCGACGGCAACAAAGGATGACACTTTCATGGCAGACGCCGCGACATATCGCTTTCCTTCTTTTTCCAAACGAATTGTCGCCCTGGTCGGCGGGTTCGGGAGTGGGAAAACCGAGGTATCGGTCAACCTGGCCAAGTATCTCGCCCATGTCAATTCCGAACCGGTGACGCTGGTTGACTTGGACCTGGTCAACCCGTATTTCCGCACGCGGGAGGCGATTGACGAGATGGAGGCGCTCGGGGTTAAGGTGGTCGCTCCCAAGGGCGGGCAGTTTTACGCCGATTTGCCGATTCTCATGCCGGAAATCAAGGGGCTTTTGGAGTCGCATGAAGGGATGCTGATTCTTGATGTCGGCGGTGACGCGCAGGGGTGCCGCGCGCTCGGGTCGCTGTCCGAGGTGTTTCCGCCCGGGCAGTACGAGATGCTGATGGTGCTGAACGGCCGTCGTCCGCAAACGTCGGACGTGGCCGGCACAATCGGCACGATGGAGCGGATCGCGGCGTCATCGCGGTTGCAATTCACCGGCCTGGTGTCGAACACGCACATGATCGACGAAACCAATGCGGAAATACTGCTTGAGGGTTACGAACTGGCCCGGGCGGTAAGCGGCGAGAGCGGCTTGCCGCTTTTGTTTATGAGCGCCAAGCAGGCGGTGCTGGCGGGGATGGACATGTCGGTATTCGACTGCGCGGTGCTTCCGCTGACGCGGTCGATGCTCAAGCCGTGGGAACGAAAAGAAGAAACTTCGGGAAGTTAGTTTTTATATACATGAAAGGGTTTGTTTATGCCCGGAATACGAATAGATAAGAATTACTGCAAGGGGTGCGAGTTGTGTGTGCACGCCTGTCCGATGCAGATCATTTCGATGTCGAAAGATATCAACCTGAAGGGTTATTTTTATGCACAGGTGCATGAACCCACCAAGTGTATCGGCTGTCGGATTTGCGCGATAACGTGCCCGGACGTGGCGATTCAGGTACAGAATCATGGCACGCAATTCAGCCTGTTTGCGTACTGAGGGGGATGAGAGATGGCAAAAAAATTGATGAAAGGCAATGAGGCGCTTGGCGAGGCCGCGATTTGCGCGGGCGCGCTGAATTATTTCGCCTACCCGATCACCCCCCAGAGCGAAGTTGCCGAGTATTTATGTTGGCGTCTTCCGGAAGTCGGCGGGACATTTGTCCAGGCGGAATCGGAAGTCGCGGTGGGCAATATGCTGTTCGGCGCGGCGGCTTCGGGCAAGCGGGTGTTCACGACGTCGTCGAGTCCCGGGATCAGCCTGATGCAGGAGGCGATTTCCTATATCGCGGGGGCGCAACTGCCGGTGGTGTTTGTCAACATCATGCGGGGCGGCCCCGGCCTGGGCGGGATTCTTCCGGCGCAGTCGGATTATTTCCAGGCGGTGAAGGCGGGCGGTCACGGTGATTATCACGTGATCGTGCTGGCACCGTCATCGGTGCAGGAGGCGGTCGACCTGATGATCGAGGCGTTCGACATGGCCGACAAGTATCGCAACCCGGTGATGTTGATCGGGGACGGGATGATCGGCCAGATGATGGAAGCGGTGGAGTTTCCGGAAGAACGCCGCAAACCGAACGATCCGACCGATTCGGACTGGGCGCTGACCGGCGCGAAGGGCCGCAAGTCGCGGATAACCAAGTCGCTGTTTCTTGACCCGGTGAAGCTGGAGGAAAACAGTTTTCTCCTGGCGGATAAGTACAAAGAGATCAAAAAGACGGAAATCCGTTTTGAAGAATACAAGGTGAGCGATAAGAATCGCCTGCTGGTTATGGCGTACGGCACGATGGCTCGTATTTGCCAGACCGCGATCGATGAGCTTGAGGAAGAGGGGATCAGTGTGGGCCTGTTCCGCCCGATTTCGCTGTTCCCGTTTCCCGAGGAGGCGGTTTTCACCGAAGCGACCAAGAGCAATATCGAGAAGGTGCTGGTGGTTGAGATGAGTGTCGGTCAGATGGTGGAGGATATCGAACGCTGTGTCAAGGGTCAGCGGGAGGTTGATTTTTTCGGCCGCACCGGCGGTATCGTTCCGACTCCCAACGAGGTCAAGGACAAGGTCCGGGAGCTGTTGGGGGTAAAGAAATGATCTTCGAAAGCATACGAGGATAAGATGGCTTACCAAGCAAATACAATATTTATGCGCCCGGAATCGTTGAGCGAGAATGTTACGCACTATTGTCCCGGGTGTACGCACGGTGTGATCCACCGTCTGGTGGCCGAGGCGCTCGATGAATTGAACCTTCGGGAACGAGCGGTCGGGGTGGCACCGGTGGGGTGCTCGGTGTTGATCTATAATTATTTCAACTGTGACTTCCTGGAAGCACCGCACGGCCGGGCGCCGGCCCTGGCGACCGGGTTCAAGCGTATCCGTCCCGACATGATCGTGTTCACGTATCAGGGTGACGGTGATCTGGCCTCGATCGGCATGGGCGAGATTGTCCACGCCGCCAACCGGGGTGAGAAGTTTACGACGATTTTTGTCAACAACGCCATTTACGGGATGACCGGCGGGCAGATGGCCCCGACGACGATGCCGGGGCAACGCACGACGACGTCACCGGCAGGGCGCGATGTCAACCTGGTGGGTTACCCGATACGGATGGCGGAGTTGCTGTCGACATTGAAGACGCCGGCGTTTGTGGCGCGGACGTCGGTACATACGCCGATGCACGCGGTGCAGGCCAAGCAGGCAATCAAGAAAGCCTTCCGCCTGCAGAAAGAGGATAAATGTTTCTCGCTGGTGGAGGTGCTTTCGACGTGCCCGACCAACTGGGGGATGTCCCCGACCAAGGCGACCGATTGGCTGGCCGAGAACATGATGCCGTACTATCCACTGGGGATCTTCAAGGATCCTGAAGCAGAGGAGGCATCATCATGACCGGCCAGATAGAGGTTGTTTTTGCCGGATTCGGCGGCCAGGGGGTGATGACGGCGGGGCAGTTGCTGGCCTATACCGCAATGGACGAAGGCAAGCAGGTAGCCTGGATACCGTCGTACGGACCCGAGATGCGGGGTGGCACGGCCAACTGCACGGTGGTCGTATCGGAGCAACGGATCGGTTCACCGATTATCAACAATCCGATGGCGGCGTGCGTGTTCAACCGTCCGTCGCTGGACAAGTTCGGCCCGCTTATTCGCCAGGACGGCCTGCTGTTGATCAACAGCTCGCTGATCGACGTGCGGTCGGGTCGGGACGACATCAGAGAGTTGCTGGTGCCGGTCAACGATATCGCGATGAAGGCCGGCAGTCCCAAGGCGGCCAACATGGTGATGCTGGCGGCATTCGTGGCGATGACGGGAATTGTCTCGTTCGAGGCGCTGGAAAAGATGTTCCGGGAAAAACTGGGCTCCAAGAAAAAGGAACTGCTGGAGATTAACCTGAAAGCCTTTGCAGAGGGGCGCGCCCTTGCTGAAAAGGAAAAGGTAGAGGGGGATGCATGACACAGCAGGATATGACCAAACTGGGTGATATTTTCGACCACTATCCGGCGGATTCCGGTTCGCTGATAGGGGTTCTTCAGGATATACAGCGGGAATTTCATTATCTGCCGCGCGAGGCGATGGCGAAGACGGCGGAGGTGCTGGGCGTACCTTTGAGCAAGGTGTACAGCGTCGCCACGTTTTACAACGCGTTCAGCCTGACGCCGCGCGGTGACACGATAATCCGGGTTTGCAAGGGGACGGCCTGCCATATCAAGGGCGCCGACCTGTTGCTTGACCAGCTGGAGTCGGGGCTCGGGATCAAACCGGGCGAGACCACGGCGGATTTGAAGTACACGCTGGAAGTCGTCAATTGTGTCGGAGCCTGCGCCATGGCGCCGGTGATGATCGTAAATAACAAGTACTACGGCAACGTCGCCTGCAACCGGGCGTTGAAACTGGTCAAGAAGGATTGAGATGCATATCGATAGTATAGAAAAACTGAGCCAGTGGCAGACGGAATGCCGGGCGAAGCAGACGGCTCAGAAACGGAAAGTACTGGTTTGCCTCGGTCCCGGATGTCTGGCCGGCGGTTCGGATGAAATCCTCGAGGAATTCAAACGGATTATCGCCGAGAAGAAGCTGGCCGATATCACGGTCGATTCGATCAAGAAGACCGGATGTCACGGCTTCTGTGCCCGGGGACCGCTGGTGGTGATTGAGCCGGAGGGGATCTTTTATTCCAAAGTGAAGAAGGCCAACGTCGCCGAGATTATCGAGACAACGCTCGAGAAGGGCGAGTTGGTCGAGAAACTGCTTTACAAGGATCCCGAGTCCGACAAGAAGTATACCGATTATAAAGAGATTCCGTTTTATGCCAGGCAGAAGCGGATTTCATTGCGCAACGTAGGGCAGATCGATCCCGATGAGATCGAGGAGTATGTTGCGCGCGGCGGCTATGCCGCGCTGGCGAAGGTCCTGGCGGAGATGAAGCCGCAGGAGGTGATCGACGAGGTGTCCCAATCGGGCCTGCGCGGTCGCGGCGGCGGCGGTTTTCCGACGGGACGCAAATGGGCCACGTGCGCCAAGGTGGAGGCCGATATCCGTTACGTGCTGTGTAACGGTGATGAGGGTGATCCCGGGGCGTTTATGGATCGCTGTATTATGGAAGGCGATCCGCACTCGGTGCTGGAAGGGATGATTATCTGTGCCTACGCGGTGGGTTCCCGCGAGGGATATGTATATGTTCGCGAGGAGTACCCGCTGGCGGTGATCAACATGCAGAAGGCGATCGACGCGGCTCATGAGCACGGCCTGCTCGGCGAGAACATCATGGGCACCGGGTTCAGCTACGACATAAAAGTCAGTCGCGGCGGCGGCGCATTCGTGTGCGGGGAATCATCGGCGCTGATGCGATCGGTGGGTGGAGAGATCGGCGAGCCTCGCGCCAAGTATGTCCGTTCGGTGGTCAAGGGTTTGCACGACCAGCCGACGGTGCTGAACAATGTCGAGACCTACGCCACCGTGCCGGTCATCATGGAGAAAGGCGCCGACTGGTTCAAGAAAATCGGGACGCCCAAGAGCCCCGGCACCAAGGCCTTCTCGCTGGCCGGGAAGGTTTGCAATACGGGATTGATCGAGGTTCCGATGGGGATCAGCCTGCGCGACATCATCTATGATATCGGCGGTGGAATTCCGGATGGCCGCGAGTTCAAGGCGGTGCAGACCGGTGGGCCGTCGGGGGGATGTCTGCCCGCGGACAAGCTCGATCTGCCGGTCGATTTCGACTCGCTGACAGAGGCCGGTTCGATGATGGGTTCCGGCGGCATGATTGTCATGGACGATCGCACCTGCGCGGTCGACGTGGCACGTTACTTCCTCAATTTTCTCGTCGAGGAATCCTGCGGCAAGTGTGTTCCGTGCCGCGAGGGACTGTACCAGTTGCACCATTTGTGCGTCAAGATCTGCGAGGGGAAAGCCTCGGAGGACGATTTGGCGCTGATGGAGCGGTTGTCGAAGGTGATTCAGACGGCATCGCTCTGTGGGCTGGGGCAATCCGGGCCGAATCCTTTTGTCAGCACGGTCCGGTATTTCCGCGATGAGTATCTGGCGCACATCAAAGACAAGAAATGTCCGGCCGGGGTGTGTCGGGAGTTGATCACATACACCATCAACGACAAGTGCACCGGTTGCCTGGCCTGTATCAAGGTCTGCCCGGTGGACGCGATTACCGGTGAGAAAAAGAAACTGCACGTGATCGATCAGGATGCCTGCACCCGTTGCGGGTCATGTTACGCCGTGTGTAATTTCGACGCCGTCGACATTGTATGATTGGGTGAAATATGGTACATATTACAATAAATGGAAAAGTCGTCAAGGCCACCGAAGGGGAGATGCTACTGACGGTGATCAAGCGCGAGGGGATCGATATCCCGGCGCTGTGCCATCACGAAGCCATCGAACCGACCGGCAACTGCCGCCTTTGCATGGTGGAGATCACCCGCGCGGAATGGGAGGGCTGGAAGAAACACGTGACCTCGTGTTTGTATCCGGTCGAGGACGGATTGATCGTCAACACCCATACCCCCGAAGTGATCGAAATCAGGAAAACGATTCTCGATCTGCAACTGGCCAATTGCCCCAATTCCGAAGTCATCCAGAAGATGGCGGAGGAGTACGGGATATACAAGACCAGTTATGAAACCGTTCCCGAGGGTGATAACTGCATCATGTGTTACGCCTGTACGCGTATCTGCGAGGTGCTTGGCAAGAGCGCGATTTCCGCGGTAATGCGCGGGCACAAGAAAGTAATCGCGCCGCCGTTCGGCGAGGAACCGCCGGACTGTATCGGGTGTCTGGCCTGCGCGCAGATTTGCCCGACCAATGTGATCCCCTGGACCGACAAGGACGGCACGCGAACGATCTGGAACAAGAAGTTCGACCTGATCACGTGCAAAGAGTGTGGCAAGACCATCATCACGAAGGATTTTGCCGACTACCTGATGGAGCAACGGGATATCCCGAAGGAGTATTTCGAACTGTGTGATGACTGCAAGCGGATGCAAACGGCGCGCAAGATGGGTGAGATCGTCACCCGGGCGCAGGAGGCGACGCTATGAAATACCAGTTTGAAGTGATTCCGTCGAAATGTATCGGGTGTCGTACCTGCGAGCTGGCCTGCGCTTTCGCGCACGCGAAGAACCAGAAGCCGGGTAAGAGCCGAATCTACCCGTTGGCGTACGCCCCGGACAAGTATGTTCCGGTGGCCTGCCTGCAGTGTGACGATGCGGCCTGTGTCAAATCCTGCATGTTCAACGCGCTCCGTCGCAACGAAGAGACCGGGGCGGTGGAGTTGGACAAGGAGCGGTGTGTCAAATGCGGCGCCTGTGTGGCGGCCTGTCCGTTCGGGTGCGCGCTGGTTGACGACGTTCACGATGAAATAGTCAAGTGCGATTTGTGCGGTGGAAGCCCGGCCTGTGCGGCGTTCTGCCCGACCAAGGCACTGGTCTACAAGAAAGTATAAGCGTACAGTCACTTTGCCCGACGACCGGGCGGAGAACTGTTCATGAATATATTAAGCCGGAGGGATTCCCTCCGGCTTTTTATTCGACCGCGGCCGTTGCTTATCCGTTTGACATCGGTGATATGGCTGTATATATTCCGATGCGTTTGAATACGGGTGTTGGAAATGTGTCGGACGACCGTGACACAAATCGAGAGGAATCACCAATCATGAATCTTCACAAACAAGGTCTTTTGGCGGGCGCCTTACTGGTCGCCCTGGCGGTATTGCTATTGGCGGGAGGATGCGGCAAGAAGGAGATGACGCCGCCACCGCAGTACCCGGGGTGGGAGAAGTACAGTTTCAAGCACTTTGTTTTTAATTATGTTCCCGGGTCCTACTGGGGGCGCAACATCGATCGATTTTCCGACGCCTACGAACGTTATTTGAGCGAGATGTGCGAATTCCTGGCGATTGAAATACCGTCTGACACGATTTATTTCTATATTTACGAAAACTCCGCCGAGGCCATGGAACTGACCGGCCGCGACATTCCGTTTATCCAGGATAATCAGCTTCACTGGAAACGCGATCCCCGCTTCGGCAAAATTCTGGCGGAGTATTTGATTCCCAAGATGGGTATCAGGATGACCGATTACCGGGTGCTCCATGATGGCGTGACGACCCTGCTTGATTATTCCAACAACGATTATCATCACCTGTTCTGTTCGCTATACGATATCAACCGTTATATTCCGCTTGATTCGCTGTTCGATAACGAGGCGTACAATCGGATGGATAAAAAATACCGGGAATGGGAGGCGGCGTCGCTGGTGGCCTATATCGCTTATGAGTTCGGCATCAACCGATTCAAGATGCTGTGGCAGACGACGGCGTCATTCGACCGTTCGGTGCTCGAGTTGTTTGACATGGACCTCGCGACGTTCGAGGAAAAATGGCATGAATTTGCCCTGCAGTTCTATAAGGGAATCAACATCCGCGAGGATCGGGTTCCCGAAGCTACAACCAATACCACTGAATAATAGAGGGAGGCTTTTATGGCTGACCAACAATGGCTAAGCAGTATTACCGACATTGGCCCCGGCAATATCCGGGTCCGGGGTTATCATATTACCGATATCATGGAAAATCTCAGTTTCGCCGAGACGGTGTTTTTAATCCTGAAGGGGGAACTTCCGAACAAGGCTGAGGCCGAGATGATGCGCGCGATTCTGGTAGCGTCGATTGATCACGGATGTTCGCCGCCATCGGTGCTCGGCACGCGCAATGTCGTCTCGGGGGGCAACTCGCTCAACGCGGCGATTGCGGGCGGAGTGCTGGTGATCGGCGACAGTCACGGCGGTGCGATTGAGAATGCGGCGAAGATCATGCAACGCTGGGCCAAGAAAGAGGGCGAGACGACGGCGTTGGCGGAGGAGCTGGTCGATTACATGCGCGAGAACAAAATCCGCATGCCGGGATTCGGGCATCGGTTGCACAATGTCGATCCGCGGACGCTGAAGCTGTTTGAAATCGCCGGGCGTTGCGGGTATTCCGGGCGGCATATCGAGCTGTGCAAGGCGATCGAGAAGGCGCTGGAGGAGAAGACCGGACGCAAGTTGCCGATCAATGTCGACGGCGCGATTGCGGCGGTGATCTCCGATATGGGATTCGACTATCGGCTGGGCAAGGGCTTTTTCATAATCTCGCGGGTGCCGGGTCTGCTGGCGCACGCGTACGAGGAGATGACGCGCGAGAAGCCGATGCGTCAGCTGGGCAATCGCAATTATGCGTATGACGGTCCGGCGTCGAGGGAGATAAAGAAGTAGGAATCATGACCCGGCGGATCGGATGATCCGCCGGGCACCAATCGGGGCAGTTTGCGGGGTGTCCGCACTTAATATCAAGTAAATACCGGGAGATATGGCTTGCAACTTGTTCTGGCGACGAATAACAAAGATAAAATCCGGGAGATTAAAAATCTGCTCGATGATCTGGCGGTGACGATTCTTACCTGCGACGATTTTCTCGATTTTCCGGACATCGAGGAAACCGGAGAGACGCTTGAAGAGAATGCGATTCTCAAAGCCAGGGGGATTGCCGAGTTTACCGGTCATGCCGCACTGGCGGATGACTCGGGGCTGGAGGTAGCGGCGCTGGACGGTGGGCCGGGGGTGTATTCATCGCGCTACGCCGGTCCCGGATGTTCCTATGCGGATAACAATCAACGATTGCTTAATGAGATGGGGAAAGTGCCAGAAGGAAAACGGGACGCCAGGTTTCGCACGGTGATTGCGATTGACTGGGGCGGCGGCGAGGTCGAGACGGTAGAGGGAACGGTTGACGGCCGGATAATCAACGAGAATCGCGGGGTGGACGGATTCGGGTATGACCCGGTGTTTTTCTATGAGCCGGCCGGGAAGACGTTTGCTGAGATGACGCTGGATGAGAAGAACCAGGTTTCGCATCGCGGTCGGGCGCTGATGGCGGCGCGGGAGTTGATTGCGGGTCGTTTATCCGGCGGGACGGATTCGCGATAACATGAGTCAGGGGCGTAGCGGTGTATAGCGGTTTGCCGGGGACTTTCGATTCCCTGCTTGACTTGGCGGCCTGACATCGTATATTTTCACAAATCATCGATCGGGGTGTGGCGCAGTCTGGTTAGCGCACTTGCTTTGGGAGCAAGATGTCGGAGGTTCAAATCCTCTCACCCCGATATTTTTATTTCCGAAAAAAATGGATGATATGTTACGTTATTTACAATTTGTAACAATCGTGAAACGGATGGTTGATGTTTTGGTTGTATATATTGTCGAAAGACAGAAGATGGAATCCCGTTTAAGAACGGGGGGTAATTTGAAAGTCAGGATATTATGAATCACCGCGTGCTGGTAATCGATGATGATGAAAAGCTCAACGCACTTCTGGTCGAGTATCTCAGCCGGTTCGATTTTGAGGTTCGCACCGCGACGCACCCCCACGAGGGATTGAAGGCGCTCAAGGCCGATCCGCCGGATTTGGTTATTCTTGATGTCATGTTGCCGGATATGGAGGGCTTCGAGGTGTGTCGGGAAATCCGCAAGGCATACACCATTCCGATTATCATGCTGACCGCGCGTGGCGAGGTGACCGACCGGGTGGTCGGGCTGGAACTGGGCGCGGATGATTATATTCCGAAGCCGTTCGAACCGCGCGAGCTGGTGGCCCGGATACAGGCGGTGTTGCGGCGGGGTCACTCTGAGGATACTTCCGAAATTCGCAAAATCGGACCGCTGGTGGTGGATTTCGGCAAACATGCGGCAAAGCTCAATGAGCAGTCGATTGATTTGACCACCGCCGAATTTGAAATACTCTCGCTGTTAATCGAGCGGGCGGGACGGGTTCTGAACCGTGACCAGATCCTGGAACATGTGCGGGGCCTGGAATGGGACGCGTATAATCGCTCGATTGATGTCCTGATCAGCCGTCTGCGGCAAAAACTTAAAGATGATCCCAAACATCCGCGGTTTATCAAGACTATCTGGGGTGCGGGATACATGTTTATCGGGATGGACAGCAATGAAGAATAATATACTGACAAAACTGCAGCGATCATTGTTTTTAAAAATCGTGGTGGTGTTTATACTGGCCTACGCGGTGATCAGTATCGTTTCAGTGATATTACACCGGTCATATATGTTCAAATCGCATTTCGATATAATCAGTAGCAATGCGGTGCACTATTGCGATCTTATGATTGGTGAATTTGGTAATCCGCCTGACACGATAATGGCAAGCGGATTGGCCGACCGTTTGGGAATGCGGATTCGAATTGAATCACCTGATTACGTCTGGGCCAGCGATACGGCCATACCGCCGGTCGAGGATTTGGAATTACAGGATTTTGATGTTATCGGCGGGACGCGGATCGAGCTTCAGCGCGGAGTCGGCCTATGCGTGGATTTACATCGCGGCACCAACCATTTTCTTTTTATCCTGGATTCGGAATGGGAATTATACGAAGCCCAGTTTATGATCTACCAAATTATCATTTTCAGTACGATTACGATCGTGATCCTGTTGGTTTTTATGGCTATACGCTGGCTGTTGCATCCGATTCGGGTCTTGCACGAGGGAGTGCGACAGGTGGGGTGCGGTAATTTGGAATACGAGATCAGGTCGAATCGGAGCGACGAGCTGGGCGAGTTGGTGAATTCGTTCGGGACCATGACCGAACGGGTCAAGGAGATGCTTCACGCCCGCGACCAGTTACTGCTGGATGTCAGTCACGAATTACGCTCGCCACTGACACGAGCCAGGGTCGGGCTGGAATTTATGAAAGAGGGGACTGCCCGCGACGGGGTTCGCGACGATATCACGGAGATGGAGACGATGATCACCGAACTTCTGGAAAGCCATCGATTAAACAGCCGTTTCGGCAAACTGAATCTTCAACCGACCAATATCTCGGCCCTGGTGCGGGAGGTTTACACGGAATTTGAAAGTCAGAAGCCGGGGCTGAAGCTGTTATCGCTTCCGGAAGAGGTCATGCTCAATGTCGAACCGGAGCGCACGGTCACGCTTTTCAAGAATATCATTGCCAATGCCCTGAAGTATTCGGATGCCGATGGCTGTCCGGTTGAGATCTCCATCCGCCGGAATCAGGCCGAGGTGATCGTGGTGGTGCAGGACTTCGGTAGCGGTATCCCGGAAAAGGAACTACCGTATATTTTCGAGCCGTTTTACCGGGTTGACAAATCGCGTTCCAAGGAAACAGGGGGCTATGGATTAGGCCTGAGTATGTGCAAGAAAATTATGGAGGCGTACGGGGGCGATATCGAAATCACCAGCAAGGCGGACGCCGGGACGACCGTGTATCTGAAATTTGTCACGACATTCGGAAACAGCGGGGCTTAGACCATACAATTCGGGGGCGGCGATTGTTACACTTTATTACATTTGTGAAATAATCGGTTTACGGCAGGATCGTATAATTACCAAAAGAACACAAGGCGGGAAAAGCAATAAGGAATACGTGGAGAGATATTATGAACACAAAGACCACCATCATTGCGGTGATTGCGATAATCGCGGCCGGGTTTATACTGGGTGGGGTGCTGGGCAACCAGAAGGAACCGATTAAGATGAAGCCGGAGACGCCGGTCTCAGAATCATATGCCACCATCACGGTACAGAACGGAGAGGTTATCTCGCAGTTCACCGCCGGGGGCACCCTGCATGCGCTGGACAAGATCGATGTGTTTGCGGAAGTATCGGGCGTTTTACAATCGTCGGTCACACCGTTCAAGGCCGGCACTCGTTTTCAGACCGGTGAGGTGATGATACGAATCGATGACGAGGTATATCGCAACTCGCTGTTGGCCGAAAAGAGCAATTTACTCAATCAGGTGACGCAGTTGTTGCCCGATCTGGAGCTCGATTTTCCGGAGCGGGTCGAGGTCTGGACGCGGTTTCTGGACGAATTCGATTTGCAGGCCCCGCTGAAGCCGCTTCCTGATGCCGCCGACAGCCGCGAGCGCAATTATATCGCCGCCCGGGGTCTTTACAGCAAATACTATTCGGTTAAAAGCATGGAGGCCACGCATGATAAGTACACGATCCGGGCGCCGTATGACGGGGTGGTCACCGAATCCGCCATCAATCCGGGGATGCTGGTGCGCAACGGCCAGATGCTCGGTGAGTTTACCCGGACGGGGGTGTATGAACTGGGGGCCTCGGTCGGAATCGACCGGGTCGACCAGCTTCAGGTCGGCGACCGGGTGACGCTGGTATCGGATGATATCGCCGGGGAGTTTACCGGTACGATCGAGCGCATCAACGGAAAGATAGATCAATCATCGCAGACGGTGATGGTGTACATCGTCACCCGGGACGAACGGCTGAAAGACGGGATGTATATGACGGCGCGGATGTCGACCCGGCCGGTTGGCGATGCGATCAGGCTGGCGCATGAGCTGTTAATCGAGGACGGCAAGCTGTATATCATTCACAATGACAGCCTGCGACTGCAGTCGGTCGATGTTATCGCAAATGACAACGACCAGATTATCGTGACGGGACTGGCCGACGGGACGATGCTTCTGGCCGAAGTGGTAGAGGATGCCTATGACGGGATGCCGCTTTATAAAGCGCCGGGCAATTCATCAATGGATATGATCGAGGAATAGGGGGCACGATGCGCAATTTGATTAAGCCGTTTATCACGTATCCCATTCTCGGGAACTCCATCCTGTTTGCGATATTTCTATTCGGGATAATTTCATTTATCAATACCAAGATAACCTTTTTCCCGCAGATGCCGAGCGACACTATTATTATCCAGGCCTCGTACCCGGGGGCATCGCCGGAGGAAATCGAGGAGGGGATTGTCCTGAAGATTGAAGACAATCTCAAGGGGGTCACCGGGGTCGACCGGGTGACCTCGACATCCAGTGAAAATAGCGCCACGATAACGGTGGAATTGATTTATGGCTATGATATCAACGTGGCGTTGCAGGATGTCAAGAACGCGGTCGACCAAATCGCATCATTTCCAGCCGATATGGAGCGGGTGCTGGTGTACAAGCAGGAGATGCGGGAATTTGCAATTTCATTTATTATTCGCGGGGATGTCGAGTTAACGAAGCTAAAGGAAACCGCGCTTGCTGTCGAGCGCGACCTGCTGGCGGTTGAGGGCATCTCCAAGACGGAGATCCGCGGCTATCCCGATGAAGAGATTGAAATCAGCGTTCGCGAAAACGACCTGCGCAAATACGGACTTACTTTCCAGGAAGTAGCGACGGCGGTCAACAGCGCCAATGTCAAGATAACCGGCGGGACGATCAAGGGTGAGCGCGAGGAACTTCTGATTCGGGCCGATACCAGGGGGTACTACGCGGCCGACCTGGCCAATCACGTGATCAAGGCCACATCCGACGGGACGATTATTCGGCTTAAAGATGTTGCCGATTTATCGGATCGCTGGGCTGACAGCCCCAACCGGATATATCATAACGGTCAGGCGGGAGTGCAAATCACAGTCAGCAGTACCAACGATGAGGATTTGTATTTTACCTGTGATTATGCCAATCAGTACATTGCCGATTTCAATAAAACCCATACCGATATGCAGATCAATGTTCTCCGCGACGGTTCGGAAATCGTGCGCGAGCGTGTCAGTATTTTAACGAATAACGGTATTCTGGGATTGATCCTGGTGTTGTTGTTTTTGTCGCTGGCATTGAATCTGCGGCTGTCGATCTGGGTGGCGCTGGCGATTCCGATATCTTTCGCGGGGATGTTCGTGTTGGGCGCGGCCTATGGTTTGACTATCAATGTTATGTCGCTGATGGCGATGATCCTGGTAATCGGGATCCTGGTTGATGACGGCATTGTTATCGCAGAAAACATCTATCAGCATTACGAGCGTGGTAAGAAACCGATCAAGGCGGCACTGGATGGCACACTGGAGGTGTTGCCGGCGGTGACGGCATCAATCATGACCACGGTCATAATTTTCATGACCTTCTTTTTCCTGCAGGGATCGCTTGGCGAGCGGGTCAGGGATATTGCTTTTGTGGTTGCCGCCACGCTGATCTTTTCGCTAATCGAAGGGATTTGTATTCTGCCGTCGCATGTCGCCCATTCCAAGGCACTCAGGACGGCCAGGGCCGAGAAAAATATCATCGAACGGAAGAGTGAAGAAGCCCTGCTCCGGATTCGGGACCGGGTATATGCGCCGGCTCTTCGTTATTGCATTAACAACCCGATTGTGGCGGTTGCGATCCCGATTGCCCTGTTTGTTATCACCATCGGCGGTATCAAAGGCAGTATTATCAAGACGACGTTTTTCCCGGTTATCGAAGGTGATCGGGTAACGGTATCGCTGGAGATGCCGGCGGGAACGCCGGAGCGTGTCACCGACAGCCTGCTAATCGGTATGGAAGGCATGGTGTGGGAGGTAAATGCATCATATCGCGACGAACACGATAATACCGATATTGTCAAGTCGATCGGGCGCAGAGTCGGTCCCAACACCCACAAGGGAGAACTGACGGTGACGCTTACCGAAAGCGCCGTGCGTGAATGGTCCAATATGGAAGCGACCAATCACATCCGCCAACGCATTGGTACGGTTGAGGGTGCCGAGAATCTTGAAATCGGCGACGGCGGCGGGCATTTCGGCAAGCCGATTGCAATCGTGCTCAAGAGCGACAAATTGGAATCCATTCACATGGCCAAGGACTCCCTGAAGGCGGCTCTAAAGAAGGTCGAGAAATTGAAAGACGTGGTCGACGATGATCCGCCCGGATTGCGCGAGGTGAATATTGCGCTCAAGGACAAGGCGTTTGCGCTGGGACTGACGACGGCCCAGGTGATGCAACAGGTGCGCGGCGGGTTTTTCGGGAGTGAGGCGCAACGAATTTTGCGCGGAGTCGACGAAGTCAAGATTTATGTCCGCTACGAGGAGCCGGAACGTGCCACGCTGGTGAAGCTGGCCGATATGCGTATTCGCACCGCCGGGGGCAGTGAGTATCCGCTGGGTGAGATTGCCGATCTTTCGATTCAACGAGGGGTGATGACGATCAATCATATCGACGCGCAACGGGTGATTACGGTTGAGGCCAACATCGCCGATTCCAAAGAATCGGTGACGGATATCATCTCGGATGTCAAGGCTGAGATCATGCCGGTCATCATGGCGCAATTCCCCGATGTGTCATTTAATTTTGAGGGGCAGAGCCGCGAGAGTGCCAAGACGGTTAACGCCATGATGCAGATAGTGCCGGCAGTTCTCATTTTGATGTTTCTAATTATCGTCGTGACATTTCGGTCATTCATACAGGCGGGCATTGTTTTATTGTTAATTCCCTTCAGCCTGATCGGGGTGGCCTGGGGGCATTTTCTGCAGGGGTACACGATCAGCATGCTGTCTTTGTTCGGCACGATTGCCCTGGCGGGGATTGTCGTGAACGATTCGTTGGTGCTGGTGAATGCGGTGAACCGAAAATTAAAGCAGGGGATGGATTTCAGGACGGCGTTGTACGAAGGCGGCATAAGTCGTTTCCGGGCCGTGTTGCTGACATCGCTGACCACGATCGCGGGGCTGGGGCCATTGATGTTTTCGACCAGTTTCCATGCGCAGTTTTTGTCACCGCTGGCGATTTCGGTGGCTTATGGCCTGTTGTTCGGGACCTTACTGACGCTGTTGATGCTACCGTCATTGCTGATGCTGGCGAACCGGGTAAAAGCGTACGGATACTGGTTAGTCAAACGGCGGATGCCGCGGGCCGAAGAGGTGGAACCGGCGGTGCGGGAAGAAATCTTTGTAAAGGAACAGGACGCCTGAGCGGCGAAGGGAGACGGTAAGCATGAAAACCATACAGATAGTACTACTGATGATCCTGTTTTTGTCAGCGCCGGTTGGCTATGCCCGGGAGCACCTGACGCTCGACGACGCCATCGAACTGGCTCTTCGGGACAATCATGATATCCGGGTGGCGCGCAACCAGGCCCGGGCGGTCAATAACACGGTCAATCTGGGTTCGGCCGGATTGTTGCCGAGGGTTGATTTTGTTTCCACGATGAATTATAGGGACGAGACGGCATCGGATGCCCTGGGCGGAGGGAGCAGCTCTTCGACACAGAACAGCGCGGCAATTCAGGCGACCTATACGCTGTTTGACGGATTCGGGAATATTTTTTCATTCAATAAGCTGAAGAAGGCCGGCGATCAGGCGGACCTTCAGGCTCGGAGCGCCATAGAGGGCATGGTGTTGCAGGTCAGTGCGGCCTATTATGACGTGGCCAATGCCCGGGAGCAACTGACGATTGCCGAAGAAGCGCTGGCGATTTCCAATGACCGCCTGGTACGGGCGAAGAAACAATCGCAGTACGGTCAGGCCAACGCGGTCGACGTACTGTCGGCGGAGGTGGATCTGAACACCGACAGCACGACGCTTTTGAACGCGCAATTGACACTCCAGAAGGCCGGCCGCAATCTGAACGTGTTGTTGAATCGGGAGCTTGCAACGACCTACGCGGTCGATACCGCGGTGAGTTATCTTGAGAATGCCGAGCGGTCCTCATTCCATCAGAGTGCGGTTGAAAACAACGCCGACTACCTGGCGGCGCTCAGCGCCCTGGATCAGGCCCGGCTGGATTTAAAGAGCACTTATGCCGACTTTTTGCCGCGCCTCGATATGCAATTGTCATACGGGTACAATCAAACCACTCCCGACTGGCGGATTGATTATGATGATCCCGCGAGCAGTTTTGCGGCGATGTTGACTTTGAATTTCAATATTTTCAACGGATTCCAGAATAAAATCAAGACCCAGAACGCCAAGCTGGACGTGCGTAATCAGGAAATTTACGAGCATGAGTTTCGTCTTGACCTGGAGCGCCTGGTGGCCAACGCCTACGATGCATATACCAGCAGTCTGGAGGTGCTGGCGTTGCAGGTACGCAATCTCGAGTCGGCGAAGATGAATTTCACCCGCACGCAGGAGTTGTATAAGCTTGGGCAGGCGACTACGACGACTTTTCGAGAGGCGCAGTTGAATTTGATCCGGGCACGAAATAACATATCAACGGCCAAGTATTCGGCAAAATTAAATGAATTGCAATTGATGAAACTGGCGGGGCGGCTGGTGGAGTCCGCCGGGTGAACGGGCTGCAATAATTCCACACTCCAACCATAGCAGGCGGGCGGGCTATATAGCCCGCCCGTTTTTTTGCAGTTACTGTTCGGCCCAGGCCGGCATGGCCATCATGAACGATTCGGCGCGCGCGATCGCGGTCGGGTCATCGAGACCGGGTTGCCAGCTCTTGAACCATTCGGCGATACCCTGCCGGACCACCTCGCGCGGTTTGAGGTTGCCGTTTTCGTCGGTGCAGTATTTACAGTAGTTCTCGGCGGGGCCTTTGAATTCGGGCATGCTCAGCGGGGGGGTGCAGGAATGACAGAATTTGTCCATGATTCCTCCTCGTGATCAGGTTGTTTTATTTTGGTGCGAACGCCGACAAGATAACGGTTGTGACAGGTTCCGACAATCACATATTAGCGCATAACAAAGCGGGCGGAAGTATGTGACTTCCGCCCGGTGTGCCCAGATAGTTGGA
>Ga0272441_10001615_pt1 | contig 47796 bp, 44 predicted proteins | sample SSMProp6N_FD_193582 | JGI IMG/M metagenome (GOLD analysis project Ga0272441, IMG submission 193582) | Marine sediment archaeal communities from Little Sippewissett salt marsh, Falmouth, MA, United States - SSM-Prop-6N | ecosystem: Environmental > Aquatic > Marine > Wetlands > Sediment ... | reverse complement strand
GCCGACCTGATCCGCGATCTAGCCGCGGCCAAAACCTCATCCGACCGGGCGCTGCAAGATGCCGAAGCCGCTAATACCCGCTTAGCGCGCAGCGAACAGCGGTTCCGCGCCCTGGTGGACAACGCCTTTGACGGTGTCATTATCGCCGCCGCCGACGGGCGCATAAAATTTGCCACCGACGCCATGGCGCGGATGTTTGATACCACCCCCATCGATCTGTGCGGGCGCACGTTAACAAGTCTTTCAACCGACGATAGCCGCCAGCAGACCGAAGAGTTACTCAGCCGGTTATTGTCCAAGCCCGGCGAGCGCGGCCGCTACGCCGGCTGGGCGCAAACCCTCACCGGCCGAAAAATATGGGTCGAGGCAAGCTGCCGCAACATGATGTCGGACACCGGCGTCAACGGCATCGTCATGAATGTGCGCGATGCAACGGCGCGTAAGAGCGTGGACGGCGAACTGAAAATGCATCTGCACGTGCTCGAAGCCTTAGCCGCCGGCGTGCCGATGTCGGAGGTGCTGAACAAGCAGGCGCTGGCCATAGAAGAGCTGCAGCCGGACGCGCGCGCCTCAATCCTGTTGGTGAGGGATGACCAGACATTGCGTGTCGGCGCCGCCCCATCGCTGCCGTCGGCCTATGGGCAATATTTTGAAGGCACGCCCGCCACCACGCTGACCGCACAGTGCGGAAAAGCCATTTCCACGCGCGCCGCGGTGATCATCACCGACGCTGCCACGGCGCCTGAATTTGAAGGGCGACAGGCCTTCCGCGAAGAGGTCAATATCGGATCGGTGTGGTCGTACCCGATCTTGTCGCGGCACGGGCAGATATTGGGCAGCATTGCGATGATTTTTACAACGCCGCGCAAACCCAGCGACAACGAGCGGAATTTCTTAAGCGGTGCGGCAAAGCTCACCGCCGTTGCCCTCGACCGCCGCAACGCCCAACAAAGACTGGCGGAAGCCTTGCGTACGGCGGAAATCGCCAACCACGCCAAAACCGAATTCTTGGCCAATATGAGCCACGAATTGCGCACGCCGTTAAACGCCATTATCGGCTTTTCGGAAATGATGCGAGAGGAGACCTTTGGGCCGGTCGGCGTGCCGGAATACGCCGATTACATCAAGGATATTCATTCCAGCGGCCGCCATCTTCTCGAGCTCATAAACGACATTCTGGATATTTCCAAAATCGAGGCCGGCCAATTTGCGATCCACGAAACCGAGGTCAGCCTGGCCGCGGCGGCCTTATGGTGTAAAGAGTTGATGCTGCACCGCGCGCGCGAAAATGGCGTCAGCATCCAATTGGACGACCTCGATGCGTTGCCGCTCGTGTACGCCGATGAACGCAGCATTCGGCAGATTTTGCTCAACCTGATGTCTAACGCCACCAAGTTCACCCCGCGCGGCGGCACCGTTTGCGTCTCAGGCACCTACGCGCGCAACGGCGACCTTTTCGTTTGCGTCAGCGATACCGGCATCGGCATCAAACCGGAATTGATCGAGCGGGTGATGGAACCGTTCGGCCAGGCTGAAGGCCCGATCACGCGCAATTTCGGCGGCACCGGGCTTGGCTTACCGATCACCAAATCCCTTATAGAACTGCACGGCGGCTCGCTGAGCTTGGAAAGCACACCCGGCGAGGGCACGCGGGTGACGGTGCGGCTGCCGGCCTGGCGCGTGCAGCACGGCAGCAGTGCTGCACACCAAGACGCGCACATCGACGCGGTTCTGGCGCAATCACACTCTTAAGGTTTAGCGGCAAACGCGCCGTACCCTGATGGACGGTAACACCCCTCAGCCTAGTCCGCCGCTTTTACGGCGGTGTCTTTAGGGCGCCCGATATATCCAAACAGATGGCCGCCGACCTTGCGGATTTGAATTTCTTCCGACCCTTCGGTGATGCGGTAGCGCCGGTGGTGGCGGTAGATGTGCTCAAACGGCTTGTGGCGCGAATAGCCGATGCCGCCGTGCACCTGCATCGCCGTATCCGCCGCCTGACACACTAAGCGGTTGGCGCGGTAGTTACACATGGAGACTTTATCCGACAAATGCCGGGCCACGTCGCGCTTGGACATTTGGTCCATCTGCCACGCGGTCTTATAGACTAGCGTACGGATCAATTCACAATCGGTGTGCAGCTCCACCAGCGGAAACTGAATCGCCTGGTTGGCGGCCAGCGGCTTGCCGAAGGGTTTGCGCTGTTTGGCGTAGCGCACGCTTTCATCGATGCAATATTGCGCCGCACCGACCCCTGACGCCGCCTGGCGGATGCGGTTTTCGTGCACGAAATGCTGCGCCAATTGCAGCCCCTGGTCGATGCCGCCCAGGTTATCCGCCGCCGGCACCCACACATTGGTAAACGAGACGCGCGGGTGGTCGGTTGGCATGTTGAACGTCCACAGATATTCCTCCACGTTAACGCCCGGCGCATCCATCGGCACGATGAAGCAGGTTATGCCGTGCGCCGACCCGTCATCGCCGGAGGTGCGCGCGAACACAAAATCATGGGTCGCAACGTGCAGGCCGGTGTTCCACATCTTCATGCCGTTGATGACAAACCCGTCGACGCCGTCGCGGGTTTCCGGCACGGCGCGGGTTTCCATCCAGGTGGCGTCGGAGCCGTGGTCGGGCTCGGTCAGCCCGAAGGCGACGCGCACCGTGCCGGTAAGTGAGCCTTCCAAATAGGTCTGTTTTTGCTCTTCGGTGCCAAAATCCCGGAACATTAGCACGGTGGGAAAATTGCCTACGATTGAGCTTTCGTTCTGCAAATCGTTGTGCAGGCCAAGGCCCTTGGCCGCTAAGTGCTCGCGGATCACCGCCATCGCCAGGTTGCTGCCGTCTTGGCCGCCATAGGCGCGCGGCAGCGCATAGCGCAGATGCCCCGCCGCATCGGCGCGCCGGCGCATCTCGCTTAGCAAGTCCTCCCATTCCGGGCGCGGCAGACCCTGATTGTCCCAATCAGTGCGCGCGTGCTCGCGGCGGTGGTCGAAAAAGCGGATATTGTCGTCTTGCTGTTCCAGCGGCTTGATCTCCGTCTCGATAAACGCATCGAGCACGGCGAGATACGCGGTAATGTCCTGGGGGATGTCGAAATCCATGGTGCGGTCCTTCCCGGTAGCGCGTGGCCCCCGATACGGGCGCCACACACGCTTGCTATTTTCTCCGCTAATCTAGCGCGGCGGGCGATCGATGGTCACCTGTTTGCGTGCCGGCAGATACCGGGCCTAAGCGGCCTATGCGCATAACGGGCAGCAGCCACCAGATATGGCCATGAACAAATCCCGAATGGCTGGCGGTCAGCGATTCGGACATGTTTCGTTCGCGGCTTGATCTCACCCGGTGCACACGTGACCGGCCGGCACTGATCTGTGCCTGACGACGGGTCTTGCCATCGCCGCGCCGGGCGGCGAAATTGCAAGCGCAATGGCGCGCCGATCTTCCCCCACCCCCTATCGCTATGCACCGCCTACCGCGCGCCCGCGGGCCGACGCGGATGCGCGCGTCTGGGCGGTGCTCGGGCCCACCAATACCGGCAAGACCCATCTAGCGATCGAGCGCCTGCTGGGCCATGAAACCGGCATCATCGGCCTGCCGCTGCGGCTTTTGGCGCGCGAGGTCTATGACAAGGTCAAACGCCGCGCCGGCGCCGCGCACACAGCATTGGTCACCGGCGAAGAAAAAATCGTGCCGGCGCATCCGCGCTACTGGGTTACCACCGTCGAATCCATGCCGGTTGGCCTAAGCGTCGATTTTGTTGCCGTCGACGAGGTGCAATTGGCGGCCGACCGCGAACGCGGCCACGTTTTCACCCACCGGCTGATGCATATGCGCGGCGATCTGGAAACATTGTTTTTGGGCGCCGGCACAATCAAGACGCGGCTGCAAAATGTGGTGCCCGGGTGCCGCATCGACCACCGCCCGCGCTTTTCAGAGCTGTCCTACGCCGGTGCCAAGAAGCTCACCCGGCTGCCGCGGCGGTCGGCGGTGGTGGCATTTTCCGCCGATGAGGTCTACGCCGTCGCCGAATTGATCCGCCGCCACCGCGGTGGCGCAGCGGTGGTGATGGGCGCCTTGAGCCCGCGCACCCGCAACGCCCAAGTGGCGCTGTATCAATCGGGCGATGTGGATTTCATCGTCGCCACCGACGCCATCGGCATGGGCCTCAACATGGACGTAGATCACGTTGCCTTTGCCAGCGTAAACAAGTTTGACGGCCGCCATCACCGCAGGTTGACCTCGGCCGAAATCGGCCAAATCGCCGGCCGCGCCGGGCGCTATACCGAGGACGGCACGTTTGGCGTCACCGGCCAGGCGCCACCGCTTGACGATGGGCAAGTGCGGGACATCGAAGACCACGAGTTTGAGCCGGTCAAAACCATGATGTGGCGCAACACGCAGCTGGACTTTGCCTCCATCGACACGCTGCTTGCCAGCCTCGCGGTCGCACCGCCGGCGCGCGCCCTCACGCGCACCCGCACCGCCACCGATGTGGCCGCCCTCACGCTCATGGCCGGCGACGCGCGCGTTCAACCATTGGCCAAAGGCCAAGACGCGGTGGCCCGGCTGTGGGATGTGGCGCAGGTGCCGGACTTCCGCAAAATGATGATCGACGAACATGCACGGCTGCTCGCTGATATTTACCAGCATCTCATGTCCGCCCACGGCGCCCACGTGATCCCGGAAGACTGGTTTGCCCACCAGACCCGCCTCACCGACCGCGCCGACGGCGATATTGACACCCTCGCGTCACGTCTAGCGCATATACGCACCTGGACCTATGTGGCCAACCGCGCCGATTGGCTGGCCGACCCGGCATATTGGCAAGGGGTGACGCGCGCGATAGAGGATAGGCTGTCGGATGCGTTGCACGCGCGGCTGACCCAACAATTCATCGACCGCCGCACGAGCGTATTGCTCAAGCGCTTACAGCAAAGCGAGGACCTCATGACCGCGGTAAACGCGCAAGGCGAAGTAACGGTGGAAGGCGCATTCGTGGGCCGCTTGGCCGGCCTCGTCTTCGTGCCGGATCCGCGCGCCGAAGGCATGGACAGCAAGGCGCTACGCGCCGCCTCAGACAAAGCGGTTACCGGCGAAATAGACGCGCGCGCGCAGCGGCTCGTCGCTGCCGCAGACGATGCCTTCCACCTGACCGAACACGGCCGCATTGTGTGGGAGGCATCCCCCGTCGGCCGGCTGCGGGCGGGGCAAGACCGGCTGTCGCCGCGCGTAGACGTCATAGCCGGCGACGAACTGCAAACAGCGCAGCGCTTGGCCGTGACCCGGCGGCTGGATGCGTGGCTCGAAGCCCACATCGCCCGCACCTTAGAGCCGTTGGTTAAGCTGCGCGATGCGCAAGACGTCACCGGCCTGGCCCGCGGCGTCGGCTACCGCCTGATAGAGGCCTTAGGCACGCTGCGCCGCGAAGACGTGGCAGACGATATTGCCGCCTTGGCCCAGCCCGACCGCGCCATGCTGCGTAAATACGGCGTGCGCTTCGGCGCGTTTTCGATTTTTATGCCGGCGCTGCTCAAGCCCGCGCCCGCGCATCTGATCTTGCTGTTGCACGCGGTTTACGCCGCGGCCGGGTCGCCCGTCGACGTGCCGGCGCCGCCGGCGCCCGGGCTTACCTCCACCGCGGTGGAGCCGGGTGTCCCGGCCTTTTTCTATCCGGCGCTGGGGTTTCGCGTGTGCGGCCCGCGCGCGGTGCGGCTCGATATGCTGGAACGCCTCGCCGATGCCATCCGCACAAAGATCAGCGCCCGGGCGCAACTTGGGCAGGGCTATGGCGGCGCCGGGTTTTTGGCCGACGCCGATTTGATGTCGCTGGTCGGCTGTTCGGGCGACGCGTTTGAGGGGCTCATCGGTTCTTTGGGCTTTCAGCCGCATAAGGTGCGTGTACTGAAAATACCATCACCCTCATTGACACCCCCCGCGACACCCCCCGCGGCACCAACCGAGGCCGCTGCAATCGAGGCTGACACACGAGCCCCCGCGCCAAGCGATGAACCGGCAGCACCCGATGCGACACCGGCGGCAGACGCGCAAACCGCGCCCGTGGACGCGACAAACCCCGCGCCCGACGCCCAAGACCCGCCGGTAGTGGCAGACGCGGCAGTGGAAGAAGACGCAGCGCCAGAAGACGCAGCGAAAAAAAGGGCAGCGGAAGACGGGGCAGTGGAAGACGGGGCAGCAGCGGGCGATGAAATGGAAGAGATCGTTCTATGGCGCCCGGCCCGCAAGGCGCGCCGCGCCCAACCGCGCCATGATGCCCCTGCAGGCGCAAAACGTAAGCCTGCGTCCAAACACGACCGGCCGGCCAAGACGGCGAAACCGCATCGTTCCCGCAAACCGAAAACCCCATCCACCACGCCGCCTCGGCCGCGCCAGCCCGAGCGGCCGGCCGACCCGGATAGCCCCTTCGCCGTGCTCGGCCAACTCAAGAGCAAGTCCTAAACCCCTTACCCCCCCTTAAGCCCCCTAAGCCGCGTTGAAACCCGACCCTCTCTCTTGGCAATCGACGGCATCCGGCGCTGATCCTGCAGCACCGCGGCAGCGCATTGACCGCTGGCTGTGGTGCGCGCGGTTCTTCAAGACCCGCTCCTTAGCTGCCAAATACGTGGCCACCGGCCGGCTGCGGGTCAACGGCACGCGGATCAGCAAAGCCGCGCACAAAGTCAAACCGAACGACGTGCTGACCTTCCCGGTGGCCAACCGCGTGCGCGTCGTGGTGGTGTTAGGCTGCATCGACCGGCGCAGCTCGGCGCAAGTGGCAGCGACCTTGTTCGACGACCAAAGCCCGCCGATGCCAGCGGCGGATAAACGCACACCCGCCAGCTCGCGAACCCGGCCCGCGAACCCGGCCCCTGCGTCCGCCCCCGATAGCCGCCACCGGGCGCGGCTGCGGCGGTTGAAATCCCGCCCCTAAGGCGCCTTGGCCCCTTGGCCAGGGGCCGAGTTTACGGGCCGGGGCCCCGACCGTGGCGGCGGCTTGTCCATCATATTTGTAGGGATATGGGGGACTTGCAGGCCGCGGCGTCCGGCCCGTATAAGCGCGTGATCCCCTCTTGACGGGAGCGGGCATCGCGGCCATTTGCTAGGCCGGCGCTTCCCCCTAAGCGGAGCCGACTGCATGACTTACATCGTCAATGACGCCTGCATTAAGTGCAAATACACCGATTGCGTCGAGGTATGCCCGGTGGATTGCTTCTATGAAGGCGAAAACATGCTGGTCATCGACCCGGATGAATGCATCGATTGCGGCGTCTGCGAGCCGGAATGCCCAGCCGAAGCGATCAAACCGGACACCGAAAGCGGGTTGGAGACATGGCTAGAGGTTAATGCCAAATTCGCTAAGAGCTGGCCCAACATCACCGTCAAGAAAGACGCCCCGGCCGATGCCGATGACTTTTTGAACGTCGAAGGCAAGTTCGACAGCTATTTCTCAGAAAACCCCGGCACGGGTGACTGACGCCCGGGCACTGACAGATCGACGGGTAACGGATGAACGCAACACCGATGGATGCATTACCGATAGATGCAGCGGCAAGCTACCGCAGGTGCCAAATCCGCAGGCGGATCGTCCCCGTGCGGACTTTATTTTTGTGACTTTTTCGTGTAACGTATTGAAACAACGTGGAGATGCGCTCCACGCTGAGCTGGGTAATCCCAGCTAAAGGCTTTAGGCGTATTGCCGGTCTTCGTTGCGCGTACAAGCCCTGAAAGTGTATATTTTCCAAGGGCCTAGTAATTTGAAGGGTGGGCACCGTCCTGCTCGCAATTGGCCCGTTAGCGGGGTTTCAGATGGGTATCTGGGCCGCGGCAAGGCCACGTGCGGCGCAATGACGCGTCTTTGCCAGGTAAGTTTAATCGCAGGCGGCCGCGCTGGTGCTTAATGCACCGGTCACAGCCGCCCTCGCAGTTTGGGACACAGCATGGCCACCAGGAAAAAATCCCCCAGCAAGCGGCTGGAATTCAAGGCAAACGACTTCATCGTCTATCCCGCCCACGGCGTCGGCCGCATTACCGGCGTTGAAAAACAAGAAGTGGCGGGCCATGCGCTTGAGCTTTTCGTCATCACCTTCGAAAAAGAGAAGATGACGCTGCGGGTACCGGTTACCAAGGTCAAATCCGTCGGCATGCGCCGCCTGGCCGCCGATGACATCGTTGCCCAGGCGATGAAAACCCTCAAAGGCCGCGCCCGCGTCAAACGCACCATGTGGAGCCGACGGGCGCAAGAATACGAGGCCAAGATCAACTCCGGCGACCTGATCGCCGTGGCCGAAGTGGTGCGCGATTTGTACCGCTCCGACAAGCAGCCCGAACAATCTTATTCCGAACGCCAGCTCTACGAGCAGGCGCTTGAACGTATGGCCCGCGAAGTAGCCGCGGTGGAAAAGGCCACTGATGACGAAGCGGTGGTGAAAATCGAAGGCGTGCTTGAAAAAGCCCCCAGCCGCAATAAGCCGGAAAAGGAAGAAGAAGAAAAAGCCGCCTAGGCCACCCAGGCCACAATGACCGCTGGCACCGCCGGCACGGCAGGCACCGCAAAAACACGCCCGGAACCGATACGGTTTCCGGGCGTTTTGCGTCTAGAGGCCCCTGACGTCCGGGGCGGCTGTGGTGCCGCCTCTCTAATGTTCCGCTAATGTTCTGAATCTTGCGCCTTCAGCCAGACAATCATGCGTTTCTGCAAACTAATCTAGGCGATCTGCCATGCGGGGACAGTGATCTATCGCGCCCTGTGCACCGTAAACACCTTGTAATGCCAATCCGCCGCGCGCAGGTGCGCCGGCGCAGCCAAGGGAAGGGGGCACGGATGGCGGCACGCTCAGCAACGTCTGCGCACGGGCCGGACCGCAAATTCATTCGCGCTGCGATGAAAGCCCCGCTGCTCGACGCCGATCACGAACGCGCCCTCGCCCGCGCCTGGCACGACCGCAAAGACGAACGCGCCTTACACGAACTTACCTCCGCTTATATGCGCTTGGTGATTGCCATGGCCGCCCGCTTCCGCGCCTATGGCCTGCCCATGGGTGATTTGGTGCAAGAGGGCAATGTGGGCCTGATGCAGGCGGCGCAACGCTTCGACCCGGAGCGCGGGGTGCGGTTTTCGACCTACGCCTCGTGGTGGATCCGCTCGTCCATACAAGATTACATCTTGCGCAATTGGTCGATCGTACGCACCGGCACCACGACGGCGCAAAAATCGCTGTTCTTTAACCTGCGCCGGCTGCGCGCCCTCATCAATGACGGCGGCAGTGCCACGCTGGGGCCGCAAGGCCGCAGCTTCGTGGCCACGCAGTTGCGCGTGTCCGAGCGCGATGTGGAGACCATGGAATCGCGGCTGGCCGCCGGCGACCGTTCGCTCAACGCGGCGGTGCCGGGCACCGATAGCGGCGATGGCGGCGCGATGGAATGGCAAGATCTGTTGGCAGATGAACGGCTGCTGCCCGAAGAGGTGGCCATGGCCAGCCACGATACGCGCATCCGCAGCCGCTGGCTGCAGCGGGCGCTGGCAACGCTGAGCGAGCGCGAAACGTTCATCATCACCCGGCGGCGCCTGAGCGAAGAGGGCGAGACGCTGGAAAGCCTCGGCAGCCAATTGGGCATCTCGAAAGAGCGCGTACGGCAGGTGGAGCATCAAGCGCTCAGCAAGCTGCGCACAGCACTGATGCAAGAAACCGACGCGCCGCACGACTTCATCGCCCCCTAGCAGCGCGCTCGCAGCCCTTCCGTATTTGCGCGTTAGTCCCGCACGATTTCGATTTGCTCCGGGTGGCTGGCCTCTATGGCCGGCCCGTTGAACAGCCGCAGCCAGCCGCGGGTGCGTACATAGCGCCCGGCAAACGCCCTCCATTCGATACCCGCGGCGGTAAACATCCGCATGTCGCGGGGGCTGACGGAGACGGTAAAATCATCGCGGTAGTCGCGGCCAAAGTTCAAATAGCCGCGGCCGTTAATGACCTTGGCATCGCGCACGCGTCCTTCCACCAGGTGATACGAGCCGGCGCGCGCCGTGAGCCGGTCAATCTCATCCGCGCCGATGATGCGGTAGGTGTCCAACGCCCACATGCCCCGGCGGGCGTCACGCGCGGCCTGTTCCAGCGCCAACAGCGCCGCGGCGCAGGCGCGGTTGTCGGCAAAGGTATAAACGCGCGCAAGCCCTTGCCGCAGCATCTCCCCCTGCAGCCATAGCAAGGCGCCGGTCGGGCTGGTGACATACACATGGGCGAGACGGCGCCCGTGGCGGTCCCGCGCCGCCCCGCCCGACCACAGCACCACCTGTTGGCCGTGAACCACGGCCCGCGCCGCCGCCCGCGCTTCAGGCGCTAACGGCCAGGCCACGAAGCCCTCCCGCCCGAGCGGCAATTTCGGCGCCTGAATCCCTACCAGGCGCACCTGGCTGCCATCGTCCAGCCGCAAAGTGTCGCCGTCGATGGTCTCCACCACCTCAAACGGCCCGCGCGCGTCCCCCGGCGGCACCGCGCACGCCGCCGCCGGCGCCACGCCAGCCGCCATGCCCACCAGCAGCGCAAGCCCGGCCGCTATCACCGCTGTCCTCATCGGCCCCTTCCCTAACGACACCCCGCCGCTAGTCAGGCAGCCCCAGGCAAAATGGTGTCCCCGGCAGGATTCGAACCTGCGGCCCCGAGATTAGGAATCTCGTGCTCTATCCGGCTGAGCTACGGGGACGTTCGGGTGCGTGTCCGTATTGGCTGTGGCTTTAGCATTGGTGTGCTGGGAACGCCACTAGGGGTGCGCGGCTGGCAGTCTGTGGCTGTGAGGCGGTCGCAAAGGGGCATTTTCTGGGGTAGCCTGCGCAATTGTGGTGATGTGTTTGTCCATCCGCCGATGGTTGATGCAAGAGGGATGTGCCCGATGCCGACGAGATTTTTTTTAGCCGCGCCGTTTGCCTGGGCCGCAAGCCTCATGTGCCTTGTGTGCCTTTTGTGCCTTGTGGCGCTGTCGCTGCCTGCGGCCGGCCAAACGCCGCCCGCCGCCAGCCAAACACCACCGCGGGATGCCATCACCTGCCCCCCCACCGGGCTTAAGGTGGTTAGCCAGATCAACGGCGATATTCCATTCGGCGGGCCCATCGCGCTTGATAGTCTGCGCGCGGTCCAGCGCGACGTGGACATGGAAGAGAGCATGACGCTGCAGCTCTCCGCGCTTGGCTTCACGCTGAACGACGATGCGTTTTGGCAGCTTGTGTACACAACCGACGACGAACTGGCCATGAACGCGCCGCGCTACTCGCTGGAGCGGCAATTGCCGGCGGTGGATGAGCCCAGCAAGGTCGGCACCCGCGACCTCGGCTCATCCATCAACGCGCCGAAGCGGCCGCAGCAAGCGCTGCCGTTCTTTCGCGACCCGCTAGGCTCCGAACCGACCGACTGCCCAAGCCTATCGGTCTATTCCATGACCTTTGAAATCGTCGACGATGGCGGCCGCGTCGTCTGGCGCGGCATCGCCACCAATTCGACGCTGACCACGTCGCCGGTGGCCGCCAAGCAACGCATGAGCGAGTTGTTGATCAACGCCTTAGGCAATGACCTGCGCGAGACGCACGGCACCTTGAGCAGCCAATAAGCCCTCTCAGGCCACCGAAGGCGAAAGACGAAGGGGGCCCATGGGCACCGCCATCCATGCGTTCACCTGCGGCTACTTGACCATGCCGTATGCGTCCTTCCTCGCCGGGGAGGAGGGCGTGCTGACGGTGCCGGTGCCCGCTTACCTGGTAACGCACGATAAAGGCTGGGTGTTGTTCGACACCGGGTTCAACCCGCGCGCGGCGGACACGGCAAGCGGCTATTGCGACAGGCTGCACCATTCCAACAAGGTGCAGGTGCGGCCCATCGAGCTCCTAAACGCGCGGCTGGAGGCGGCGGGCTTTGACCCGCGCCGGGTGACGCATCTGGTCAATTCGCACCTGCATTATGACCACGCCGGCGGCAACCAGCTTGCACCCGACATTCCGGTGATTGTGCAGCAGCGCGAGCTAAACCATGCACGCCGCAAAGACCCGCACGCCGGCTACGTGGCGGAGGATTATGAGACCGGACAGTGCTTCACCCTGATCGACGGCGTGTACGATATTTTTGGCGATGGCTCTATCGTCTGTATGCCGACTTTCGGCCATACGCCCGGCCATCAATCGCTGCGCGTGACAGGCGATGGGGGCGTTGCGGTGTTAGCGGGCGATGCGTGCTATTTGCGCCGCACGTTGGACCACATGCACTTGCCGCGGTTTTGCCATGACCGCGGGCAGATGCGCGCCTCGTTGCGGGCGTTGCAAGAACTGCAGCGGCGCGGGGCGCGCATTCTATACGGGCACGACCCGGATTTTTGGCACACCGTGCCGCAAGCGCCGGCGCGCGTCCTTTAGGCCGGTGAGCCGCCCGGCTCAGTACGGGTAGTACCGCCGACCGGACCGGCCAGCGCAAATATGACGAACGCCATCGACGATGCCGCCGCCACCGTCAGATAGGCCGCCCCATAGCCGCTGGCCCAGTCGTAGACGATGCCCACCAGCGCCGGGCCAGCGGCCACGCCAAAGGTGCCGAACATTTGGCTCAGCGCAAAAATTCTGCCGTAGTCGCGCAGGCCAAACGCCTCGCCCAACAGCAACGGCTGCAGCATCAAAATATTGCCGACGGTGACGCCGAACAGCGCCGACGCCGCTATGAGCGCCACCGCGCCTTCGGCGGCGGCAAATGCGCTAAGGCCACACACTTGCAGCGCCATGAACGTGAGCGTAAACGCGCGGATCGGCAGCCGCGTTAGCGCAACCCCGCCCAGCAGCCTGCCGACGATGCTAGAGCCCGCCAGCACCGCCACCGCTACCGCCGCCAGCGCCGCATCTTCGCGCTCGCTCACCAGCCGGAACTGATGCGACAGCGCCCCCACTTGCGCCATCATCGCAAAGACATAGGCCGCGGTGACGCCGATGAAAAAGCGCGAGCCGACGGCCTGGGCCATCGGCGTACCGTCAGGCGGGCGCTCCGGCTCACCCGCGGCCAAAGGCGGGTCACCGTCGATGCGCAGCCCCATGGCGTGCGGGCTTGGCCGCAGCACCAACAGCGCCGCAGGAACGACGCCAATAAAAAACAACACCGCCAGCCAATAGCCTGCCACCTGCAAGCCGTGGGTTTGAATGAGCCAGGCCGACAGCGGCGCAAAGACGATGCCGCCGATCGACAGGCCGGTGGATGCTACCGACAGCGCCACCGCGCGCCGCCGCGCAAACCACCGCGCCACCAAAGTGGTGCCGGGCACGAGCGCGCAGCCGGCGTATAAAACGCCAAACACGGCATAAAACAGATAAAGCTGCCAGACCTGGGTGATAGAACCGACAAAGGCAAAGACCAGCGCTGACAGCGCACCGCTGATCGCCACCACATAGCGGGCATCGTATATCTCGATAAGGCGGCCGACGGCCATGCCGGCAAAGCCCGACGCCAGAAAGAAAACCGCCGTAGCACCAGAAACGGCGCTCACGTCAAACCGGCTGTCCGTGAACGCGCCCAAAAGAATGGAGAGGTTGTAAAAGCCGATCCCCGCCGTGGTGGTCATGATCACGAACACGGCAGCGACGACCCACCAGCCGTAATAGGCCTGGCGCATCTGTATCATCAGTGAGCGGATGAAAAGCATAGGGAGCGCGCCGCCGTCAGCGCCGCGTACGGGCCACCCGGCGGCGGGCGGCAGATGCCTGCCGGGCATGGAGCCTGTGCGTCATTGCGTGCGTCACCGTAACCGAAAAAGGGAGGGATAAGAGCATGCCGGGCAAAGGGGCCGCCATACTCACCAGGCACAGTAGCCACAGGCCGCCCGCGGCGAAAGCCCCTGACTAGGGTTGCTCTAGGTTTGCACAAGGTCTGTACGGGGCTTGAGCAGAGCCGGGCACCGGCGCACACTAACCGCTGGCCGAACGGAGCGCACGACCGGTGACCCCAGATACGCCTACAGAAATAGACACGCCCCCAGAAACGCCGCCACCCGCCGAGGGCGAGAAACGCGTGCACCCGCGTATCCGCGGCGCAGCAACGGCGCTGCGCGTTGATCTGGGCGCTGGTCCGGTGGATGTGCACGACTGGTCGTATGGCGGTGCCCGCCTGCACGGCACGGCGTTGGCGCTTGATGTGGGGGATTTCGTCACCGGCACCCTTACCATGGGCACCGCCACGGGCCCGTTCATCGCCCATGTGGTGCGCGTCGATCCGCCTTATTTCGACCCGCAGCGGCCGCCGGACACACTTAGCCTGCGCTGGCTCGACCTGCCGCCCGGCATGCTTGAGCAGATGATCGCCGCGACGCCAAGCAAGCCACTCGCGACCCCCTAACGCCCCGGCAAGGAGACCGCCCATGGCCGATGATCTGGCCGCGCCCGCACAGGCCACACATGCAGGGACCCCAGACCCAGGGGCCCCACATCCAAAGACCACCTATATGACCCTCGCTATCCGCCAGGACGGCCCGGTGGATTGGGTCACCTTCAACCGGCCGGAGGCGCTCAACGCGCTGAACCCGCAGATGATTGACGATCTGCTGGACTATTTCGCCTCCCTCTACATGAACAACGCTGTGCGGGTTGTGGTGCTGCAAGGCGCCGGCCGCGCCTATTGCGCCGGGCTTGACCTTAAGGACACCTCCAACCGCTCGGAGACCAGCGTCCTTCAAACCGGGCCCGCCGCCGGCCTGATATCGCAGCGGCGCATTTCGGAAATCGTCATGCGCATGCGCAAATGCCCGCAGCCGATCATCTCGCTGGTGCATGGGCCCGCCTGCGGCGGCGGCTTTGCGCTGGCGCTGGCCTCCGACATCCGCATCGCCGGTGACAGCGCACGGATGAACGCTGCCTTCATCCGCATCGGCCTGTCGGCCTGCGATATCGGCGTGTCGTATTTTTTACCGCGTCTGGTCGGCGTATCGGTGGCCAGCGAATTGATGCTGACCGGCCGCTTCATCACCGCCGACCGGGCATTGGCCACAGGGCTCGTGTCGGAGGTAGTGGCCGACGGCGACCTTGCGGAAGCCGCCGCCCCTTACGTGCACGACATGGTCACAACCGCACCCTTAGGCCTGCGCCTGACCAAAGAATGCCTCAACATGACCATCGATGCCGGCAGTCTGGAAGCGGCGATTGCCTTAGAAGACCGCAACCAGATCTTGTGTTCGGGCACCGAAGACTTTGCCGAAGGGGTGCGGGCGTTCGTGGAAAAACGGCCGCCGCGCTACCAGGACCGGTAAAAATGCCAAGCCACGCGCCACATATGCAACACCGCATGCCCTCGACACGCGGGCGTTTCCGGGTACACTGGGCATCAATTCTAACATTTTTGTCAGTAAGCAAGAGGTGGCCCGATGCCGACCTATAAAGCGCCTGTCGACGACTTTTTGTTCTTGTTTCACGATCTATTGAAAATCCAAGACCGCACGGATTTGCCGGGCTTTGCCGATCTCACCGCGGACATGACCCGCGCCATTTTGGAAGGCGGCGCCAAGTTCTGCGAGGAGGTGCTGCAGCCTTTGAACCAATCCGGCGACGAAGACGGCTGCACCTTCGAAAACGGCGTGGTGCGCGTGCCGCCCGGCTTCAAAGAGGCCTACCGGCAATATTGCGACAATGGCTGGAACCGGTTAGGCGCACCGGAGAGCATGGGCGGCGCCGGCCTGCCGGCGGTGGTCACCTTTGCGTTTGCGGAAATGGGCAACGCCGCCAACCAGGCCTTTGCCATGTATCCGGGCTTAACCAGCGCCGCCTACAGCGCGCTTGCGGCTACCGGCGATGATTGGATGAAGCAACACGTGGTGCCGAAGATGGCGCACGGCGAATGGACCGGCACCATGTGCTTAACCGAGCCGCATTGCGGCACCGACCTCAAGCTAATGAAGACCCGCGCCATCGAACAGGACGACGGCACCTACAAGCTCTCCGGCACCAAGATCTTCATCTCCGGTGGCGACCACGACATGACCGACAACATCATTCACATGGTCATCGCCAAAATTCCCGACGCCGACGGCAAGCTGCACGATGACCTATCCACCGTGAACTTCTTCATGGTGCCGAAGGTGATGGTCGACCCTGAAAGCGGTGATTTGGGCGCGCGCAACGGCGTGAGCACCGGCTCCATCGAGAAGAAGATGGGCATCAAGGCGCAGGCGACCTGCGTGCTCAATTTCGATGACGCGGTGGCCTACCGGCTGGGGCCGAAGCCGCAGCCCAAGGCCGCCAACGACGATGCCGGCAAACTCGAATCCAAGTCTAAATCCAAGTCCTCCGGTATGGCCGGCATGTTCGGCATGATGAACGCCGCGCGCATGGGCGTGGGCATTCAGGGCATCGCTATTGGCGATGTCGCGTACCAAAACGGCGCCCTGTATGCCAATGAGCGCCTCGCCGGCCGCGCCCTATCCGGGCCCAAGAACCCGGACGGCAATGCCGATCCGATCATCGTGCACCCGGATGTGCGCCGCATGTTGCTGGCCTCGCGCGCCTTCGTCGAGGGGGCGCGAGCGCTGGCCATGTGGGTGTCGTTGATGTTCACCGAGGCACGCGCCGCCAAAGATGCCGCCACGCGCGAGTTTGCCGCCGATATGAGCCAGCTCATGACCCCGGTCATCAAGGGCTATTTCACCGATAAGGGGTTTGACGCCGCCAATATGGCGATGCAGGTGTTCGGCGGCCACGGCTATGTGCGCGACCACGGCATGGAGCAATTCGTCCGTGATGCCCGCATCAACCAGGTCTATGAAGGCGCCAATGGCGTGCAGGCGCTAGACCTCGTCGGCCGCAAAATGACCGCTAAAGGCGGCCGCGCGCCGATGGCATTCTTCGCCCATGTGCAAGAGTTCATCGACGCCAATCAAGACGCCCCCGACCTTAAACCTTTGCTCGACGCGCTGCAGGCAGGCTTGGCCGACCTTCAGCACACCGCCTTGTGGCTGGCGGAAAACGCACCCAACGACTTTGAGCAGGCCGGCGCTGCTTCATACGACGTGATGACGCTGTTCGGCGTCGTGGCGCTTGGTTTCATGTGGGCGCAAATGGCCAAAACGGCGCAGGCCAAGCTGGATGCCGGTCAAGGCGATCCGGCGTTCAACGCGCGCAAGCTGGTTCTCGCCAAATATTGGATGGAGCGCGAAATGCCCATGACCAGCGCCCTTAAAACCCGCGCCACCGCCGGCGCGGCAACCTTAATGGAACTGGACGCCGCCAACTTCTAGAGCAACCGCCAACAGACAGCCCTTCCGGTTACGCCGGGGCATATGCGGGTGAGAAACATGCTTTCCCAAACGCGCCCCGCTCACCCCACCCAACCCGCTCACCCTCCGGCTCGACCGGAGGGTCTTCTGCGACACACGCGACGCGGCGATAGGGAGGGCGGGCCGGCGGACGTTGTGTGGCCGGGCGCTTACTCGGCAGCCTGGGCGCGGCCTTCGACCGACGCGATAAACCCGGCGATCTCCTCAACCAGCCGCGGCAAAAGCTGCGTCGGCATGTCGTGGCCCCAGCCGGTGATCTCGACCAGCCGGGCGCCGGGAATAGTGGCGGCCGTATCGCGACCGCCTTCGACCCGCACCAACGGGTCGTCGGTACCGTGCAGCACCAGCACCGGAGAGGCAATCGTCTTGATGCGGTCACGCCGGTCGCCATCGGCGATGATCGCCGCGTATTGCCGGGTGGTGCCTTCGGGGTAGTACGAGCGGTCGAAATTCTCTGCCGATTTGGCGCGCGCTTCCTCATCCGGCGTCGGAAAGCCCGGCGAGCCAATGACCGCGCGGACGCCGACTTGATGCGCGATCACCGTCTCGCGCTCGTCATCGGCCGGCCGCGACAGCAGCGCCGCCATGGCTTCGTCGGTTGCCGGCGGCACCTCCGGGTTGCCTGTCGTCGAAAAAATCGAGGTCATGGATGTAAACCGCTCAGGCCATTCAGCAGCGGCGATCTGCACGATCATGCCGCCCATCGAGCCGCCGACAATGTGCGCGGTGGCAATATCCAGCGCGTCGAGCACGCCGACGACATCCGCCGCCATATCGGTGAGGGTGTAGGGCACATCCGGGGTTTCGCCGGCCAACATCTTGGCCATGACGTCCGGCGCGCTGGGCTGGCCTAGCTCGGGAAATTTCTGCGACAAGCCCACGTCGCGGTTGTCAAACCGCACGACGTGGAAGCCGCGCTCGACCAGCGCATCCATCATCTCTTGCGGCCAATTGATAAGCTGCGCGCCAAACCCCATGACGAAAATGATCGTCGGGTTGGTTTTATCGCCGAACGTCTCAACCTCGATATCGATGCCGTTTGCCTTTACCTGCATAGGTCACCTCCCAATACTGTGTTGAAATAATATGTAGACAGATTATTCGGCGGCGGCGCGGCCGGCCTCCACCTCGCGGCAGAAGCCGCCAACCGTGTCGAGATAGACGGGCACCAGCGCCTCGGTGAAGTCGTGGCCCATGCCGTCGATGATCTCCAGCCGCGCGCCGGGAATGGCGGCTGCCGTATCCTTGCCGCCGTCAACGGGCACCAATGGGTCATCCGCCCCGTGCAGCACCATGGTCGGCGCGGTGATGCGTTTGAGCGCTTCGTTGCGCGCCGGCGCCGCCAAGATTGCCAGCACCTGGCGGCCGAACCCGTCCGGACACACCATACGGTCCACCGACCGCGCCACCACCGCCTGCAACTCTTGATCGCTGGCCGGATATTTGGGGCTGCCGATCACCTTCCAGGTATTTACGCCCTGGGCAATGAGGCTGTCGCGGCTGGTATCGGCGGGCGGCGTCAGCAGCGCCGCCATCGCTTCCGGCTTGGCCGCCGACAACGCCGGGTTGCCGGTGGTCGACATGATCGAGACCAGGCTTGTGACCGTGTGCGGATGCCGGATCGCCAAAAGCTGCGCGATCATGCCGCCCATGGATGCGCCCACCACATGCGCGCGGCCGAGCCCCAGCGCCGCCAGCAATTCGGCGGCATCATCGGCCATATCGTCCAGGCTATAAGGCGCGGTCACCGGCTGGCCGCTAAGCTGGGCGGTGACCGCCGCCATGATGTCCGGCGCACCCGCCGCCTCAAGCTTGCTCGATAAGCCGACATCGCGGTTGTCGTAGCGGATGACGTGAAAGCCCAAATCCGCCAGCCCGGTGCAAAAACTATCCGGCCACATGACCAATTGGCAGCCGACGCCCATGATCAGCAGCACGGGCGGATCTTGCGCCTGGCCGAAGGTCTCGTATTCAAAGGTCAGCCCGTTGGCGTGCGCCTGAGGCATCACACATCTCCCGAATTGTAGAATTTGCGCGCGGTGGCGGTTTCGCGCGCGACCCTAGCAAGCCTGCGGGCGGGGTGAAAGTGGTACAAGAAATCCCTTGGGAGAACCGGGTAGGGCGCGCTAGCGTGCCGGTTCACACACCGCATCACCGCCAAGGCGCCTTAAGATGCCCTTATCCTTTGACCTGTTCTGGTCGTTCCGTTCGCCCTATTCGTATTTGGCTACGCCGCGCTTAAAGGCTTTGGGCGAAACCTACGACGTGACCATAAACGTGCGGCCGGTCTACCCCATCGCCGTGCGTATTCCCGGCTTTTTCAAGACGGTGAACCCGCAATGGCCGCCTTATCTTCTGCTCGACACCACGCGCATCGCCGACAAAGAAGGCATCCCCTACGCCTGGCCCGACCCGGACCCGATAGTGATGGACTTAGCCTCCGGCGAGGTGCCGGAAGAACAGCCCTATATTCACCGCCTCACCCGCTTAGGCGTGGCCGCGGCGGAAGCCGGCAAGGGCATGGATTTTCTCTACGAGGTAAGCCGGATCATTTTTGGCGGCACGGCGAAATGGAACGAAGGCACGCATCTCGCCGACGCCACGGCGCGCGCCGGGCTTACCCTCACCGAGCTGGAAGCGCTGATCGCAGCCGACACCGCCCATTACGACGCGGCGATTGTCGCCAATGAAGCAGCGCAAAAAGCCGCCGGACATTGGGGCGTGCCGCTGATGGTGTTTGAGGGGGAACCGTTCTTTGGCCAAGACCGCATTGATCTGTTGGTCTGGCGGATGACACAAAAAGGCCTGACCGCCAAAGCGTAGCGGCGGCCCGGCAACACAAACGAGATTGCCCATGCAACGGCGACTAGACCAGATGGCTGCGCGCCACCACGACATTCTGATCATCGGCGGCGGCATAACCGGCGCCTGCATCGCCCGCGACGCGGCCTTGCGCGGGCTTGATGTGGCGCTGGTGGAACAGGCTGATTTTTCCTCCGCCACCAGCGCCGGCTCGTCAAAGCTGGTGCATGGCGGGCTGCGCTACCTCGCCAATTTCGAACTCGGCCTGGTGCGCGAAAGCTTACGCGAACGGCGCATTTGGGAAGCGATCGCCCCGCACATGGTGACGCCGGTGCCGTTCTTGATCCCGCTTTATGGCGTGGCCTCGGCGCTGAAGCTCAAAATCGGCCTCACCCTCTACGACGCTTTGTCCTACGACCGCAACCGGCTGGACGACCCGGACAAGCACATGCCGCGCCACCGGCGCATCTCCCGCGATGAAGCACTGGCGCGCGCTCCCTTCCTCAACCAACACGGGCTTACCGGCGCCCTCATCTATTACGATTGCCAGATGTATTCGCCCGAACGGCTGGGCGTTGAATGCATTGGCGATGCCGCCGACAACGGCGCCCACGTGGCCAACTATGCGCGCGTCGACGCCCTGCTCACCGAGCCGGCAGGTGCTGAAACCGGCGCCGGCCGTACCGTCACCGGCGCCCGCGTGCGCGATATGCTGGATGGCGCCCACCACGATGTCAAAGCCCGCCTGACCATCAACGCCACCGGGCCGTGGGGCGACATGGTAATGGCGCTAGCCGCGCACGACGGCGCGCCGGCGCGCAGCCTGATCCGCTCCAAGGGCATTCATTTGATTACCCGCAAATTGACCGACGACATGGCGTTAGCGGTGCAGCCCAAAGACGGCGGGCATTTCTTCGTCATTCCGTGGCGCGACCACACGTTGATCGGCACCACCGACACCGTGTTCAAAGGCCGGCCGGATGCGCTTGGCGTCAGCGAAGACGACATCGCAGATTTTCTCGCCGTCATCAATGCCGGCCTGCCGGGCCTTAGCCTTACCCGCGACGACGTGCAGCATTTTTATGCCGGTCTGCGGCCGCTGGTGGATACCAATCCGAATGCGGATGAAAAAGACAGCTACGGCGCCTCGCGCGCAGCGGAAATCGTCGACCACGCCACCGACGGCGTCGATAATTTGCTGTCAGCGCTCGGCGGCAAATGGACAACGTCGCGGCACCTCGCCGAGCAGGTGGTGGATCAATCGCTTGTTAAGCTCGGCCGCGCCAAGGCGGCGTGCGTTACCGCCGCGCGGCCGGTGTTGGGCGGCGAAATCACCCGCTACCGGGATTTCGAAGAGGCGGCGATCCGGCGTTTGCCGCACATGGCGGTGGAGGTCGTGCGCAATTTGGCGCGCAATTACGGCAGCCGCATGGACGACGTGGTGGACATCGCGCGCCAGGAAAACCGCCCTGACCTGCTTGAGCCGTTATCCAATTCGACGCTGACCATCGCCGCGCAGGCGCTGTATGCGGTGCGCATGGAAATGGCCCGCTCGCTGGATGACGTGCTGCAGCGGCGCACGGGGCTGGGCACCCTCGGCCATCCGGGCCACGACACGGTGATGCGAATCGCCGATATTGTAGGCGATGAGCTGGGTTGGGATCCAAGCGAGCGCGCCCGCCAAGTCGCCTTGGCGGAGCAGCGATTTGTCACCCGCGATGACTTTGTCACCCGCGATGAAGATAACGCACCGCGGCCGGCCTGAATGAGCAGCGCTGCCACCAGCAAACCCTACGCGCTGCACGACGGTTCGCAGGTGCACGCCATCGCCAATCCGCGTGCCGCAGGCGGGGCGACGAGCGGCCGCTGGTCGGCGCTGTTGGCAACCCTCAACAAGGCGATTGCGCCGGTCACCGGCCAGCCGGTCAAAGCCGCGATGACCACCGCCCCGTGGGATGCCGCCCGGCTTACCGCCGAGGCGCTGCACGCCGGCGCCGACCAGATCATCGCCGTCGGCGGTGACGGCACCATCCACGAATGCATCAACGGCTTTTTCGAGAACGGCCAGCCGATCAACCCGGACGCGGTGCTAGCGCTGATGCCGGCGGGCACCGGCGGTGATTATGCGCGCAGCTTCGACATTCCCGCTGACCCGGCGCAAGCGGCGGAAATATGCGCACGCGGCGAGGTGCGCACCGTTGATCTTGGCCGCATCAGCTACGTGGCCGACGACGGCAGCAAGCAGACGCGCTATTTCAACAACATTGCCAGCTTTGGCTTATCCGGGCGCGTCGACCGGGCGGTCAATACGAGCCGCTGGCCAAAGCTGTTTGGCGGCAAGTTCACCTTCGCCTGGTGGACGTTCTGGACGGCGCTGCGCTACACGCCACCGCCGGTGCGCGTGAAAATGGATGAGCGCTACGACGAGCTTTTCAACGTCGGCACCGCTGCTGTGGCCATCGGCCAATATTTTGGCGGCGGCATGCATATGGCGCCGATGGCGGAGCCGGATGACGGCCTGTTCGACGTGGTCATCATGACCGACACCACCTGGCGCGATCTGCTCGCCCGGGATGGCGACATTTACAAAGGCACCCACCTGCAAAGCCCCAAGACCGTGGCCACGCGCAGCCGCTCGCTGCTGGCGCTACCGGTGGACGAAACGGCGGAAATTCTAGTCGACATCGACGGCGAAGCGCCCGGGCGGCTGCCGGCGAGCTTTGAAATCGTGCCCGGCGCCCTCAAACTGCGCACCTAACGCCTGCGGGCAGGCGCGCCCGGCAAATATGAGGCCACAGCCATGACCATCACGCGGACAGACCTGCGCTGGAACGGATGGGGGCCCATCGACCAGCCCACCGCCTTGCCCGACGCCGCCCCCGCCTGGGCGATGATCGCCGACGCGCTGGGCATGGCAGCGCCGTTGCCCACAACCCCCGCCACCGAGCTTGCCGCGTGCACGCTGCCGGCATCGGGCCTTGACGGCGAGATGCGGTTTGCGCTCGAGCGCATCGTCGGCGCCAACCAAGTGCACACGGCGGCCTATGAACGTGCCTTCCACGCCCGCGGCAAGAGCTATCATGATCTCTTGCATTTGCGCGGCGGTGACCTCTCCAGCGCGCCGGACGCGGTGGTCTATCCGCGCAGCGCTGACGAGACCCAAAGGCTGGTGCAGTTCGCCGATGCCAACGCCGTGGTGTTGGTGCCCTATGGCGGCGGCTCAAGCGTCGTCGGCGGGGTGACTGGCCGCGCCGGCGCGGAAACCCGCTTGTGCCTGTCGGTCGATACGACGCTGATGGCGTCGCTCCTCACCGTCGACCACACCGCAATGACCGCCACCGCGCAAGCGGGCATCTACGGGCCGGCGCTGGAGGCCGCGCTTGCCGCCCACGGCGTGCGGCTTGGCCACTATCCACAAAGCTTTGAATATTCAACCCTCGGCGGCTGGATCGCCGCACGCGGCGCCGGGCAAAATTCCAACCGCTACGGCAAGGCTGAAAAATGGCTCGTCTCAGCCCACCTTGCCACCCCCACCGGCACCTGGCGCACCGAAGCCAGCCCCGCCTCCGCCGCCGGGCCCGCGCTCACCCAAATGGTGGCGGGCAGCGAAGGCACGCTTGGCATTATCACCGAAGCAACGTTCAAGATCCGCGACATTCCCGATACGGAAGATTATCGCGGGTTTTTGTTTCGCGATTTTTCAACCGGCGCGGAAGCGATCCGCCGCATCGTACAGGCGGACATCCCCGTCTCGATGCTGCGCCTTTCGGACAGGGATGAGACCTATTTCTTCCGCGCCCTCGCCAGCGCCAGTGCCGGCAAAACGCCCTCCCTCAAAGACCGCTTAGCGGAAACCTATTTGCGCCTGCGCGGCTACGCCGAGCGGCCATGTGTGTTGCTTGTGGGCATGGAGGGGGATGCGGCCGGCGTCTCGCAGGCGCGCCGCCGCGCTGCGCGCATCATCGCCGCCTGCCAAGGGCTGGCGGTCGGCACCGGACCCGGCACCCGCTGGAAGGCCGGGCGCTTTCACGGGCCGATGCTGCGCGACCCGATGATGGACCGCGGGCTTGGGGTCGATACGTTGGAAACATCCACCTTCTGGCCGAACATCGAACATCTGCACGCCTGCGTCAGCAACGCCTTGCGGCAAGCGATTAGCGAGACCTTGGAGGATGCGCGCCAGCAAGGCATCGTCATGGCCCATATCAGCCATTCCTATGCCGACGGCGCCAGCCTCTATTTCACGTTCGTGTTTCCGCGCCGCCGCGATGGTGGCCTTGCCGGGGAAGTGGCGCAATGGCTGGCAATCAAGCAAGCAGCCTCCGATGCCATTCTCGCCAATGGCGGCACGATCTCCCACCACCACGGCGTCGGCACCGACCACGCCGCGTGGCTAGGCCAAGAAAAGGGCCCCATCGGCATGCGCCTGCTCGGCGCGGTGAAACAGAGTTTCGACCCTAACGGCATTATGAATCCGGGCAAGCTGATCGCCGGCTCTTAAGGGGCGTTGCAGCCTATGGCGCCAGCGCCGCGCGCAGCTTGGAGGCGGCTTGTTTTACCGCATCGCGCGCCACGTCGAGCACGCCTTGCATATTGAAGAAGCCGTGGATCATACCCGGGTAGTCGACGTAGTCCGCCGCCGTGCCCGCCGCGGCGAGGGCATCCGCATAGGCTTTGCCTTCGTCGCGCAAGGGGTCGAAGCCGGCGGTGACGATATAAGCCGGTGGCAGCCCGGACAGGTCCCGCGCCGATAAGGGGGAGGCGGTTTCTTCTGCCCGCGCGGCGTCGTTGCCGCCCATATATTGCGCCTCAAACCAGCGCATCGTCTCTTTCTCCAGAAAATACCCCTCGGCGAACGCAGTGCGCGACGCCCATTGCTCAGCATCGGTAAAGTCGGTGGTGGGATAAATCAGCAATTGGAACGCGATATGCGGGCGGTTCTGTGCTTTCGCCTTTAGGCACACTGCTGCTGCCAGATTGCCGCCGGCGCTATCGCCGCCAACCGCTATGGCGTTGGGGTCGATGCCGAGTTCCGCAGCGTTGGCCTCAACCCAGGCGGTGGCCGTGTAGCAATCGTCGACCGCCGCCGGATAGGCGTGTTCGGGGGCGAGCCGGTAGTCGACCGCCACCACCCGCACGCCCGCGGCGTTAGCGAGGCTGCGGCACAAGCCGTCATGGGTCTCCAACCCGCCGATCACAAAGCCGCCGCCGTGAAAAAACACCAGGCCGGGAAGTGCTGCGTGGCCGCCGGCCACCGGCGTATAGATGCGCGCTGGAATGGCGCCGGCGGGGCCGGGAATGTGCGTATCCTCGGTTTTGCCGATGGCCACATCGGGCATATCCAAGGTTGCCGCCATGGCGTCATAGAGGGCGCGCGCCTCGGCCACCGGCATCTCCCATAATTTGGGCTGCGGATTTTCAGCTAGCTGGGCCAGCAAAGCTTCAGCTTGGGGGTCAAGCGGCATAGGGGGCCTCGCGGGCGGATGTGGAACGGGGCTGCACAGGCTTTACGAGTTTAGCCGCAAACGGCCGCACGCGCTGCAAATATATGGGCCCACGCGGCGGCAGGTCATTCCAGCACCTCCACCTTGTCACCGATATGGATGGTGCCCGGCGTTAGCACCGCGCAGCATACGCCGCCGCGCCACTCAGGCTTTAACGCCTGCTTCAACCCCGGCTCGAACTCATCCATTAGAAAACACGGCTGCGTTTGCATAGCGATCGTGAACAGCACCTCGCCGATGCGCAAACGCTGGTGCTTGGTGAACGCCAGATCGACACCTTCCACCAGTACATTTGCCCGGCGCGTCGTCCAGTCGAGTGGTCGGCCCAAATCCGCGCACGCCGCCTCCCACGCTTCGCGCGACAAAACGGTGACCTGGCGGCCCTTCTTGTGGCCGCGCGGATCACCCTCAACGCCCTTGTCGAGGCTGATACGCGCTTGCTTTAACAGTTCCATCGGCCCGCGCTTTACCAAACAACGCGCAAGCGCCACTACGGTTCCGGTCATGCATCCTCCTGCGCCTATGGTATCCTCGCTGTAGGCACGACTGTGTCCTCCGGCACGACTGTGTCCTCCGGCACGACTGTGCCCTTTGGCACGACTGTGCCCTTTGGCACGACTGTGCCGCATACCTAGGAGGCTGACAAACTGCAAACGCTTTTGCCTTTAGCGGCGACGGCCGCCGCATTGCTAAAACAGCGCGGCGAATATGTGGCGATCGGCGAAAGTGCCGGCGGCGGGCTGGTCAGCGCGGCACTCATCGCCCAGCCGGGGGCGTCGGCGTTTTTTATCGGCGGCACCACGATCTATACGCCGCACGCCGGCCGCGCCTTGCGCGACCGGGCAACGCTCAACCTTAGCGGGCTTACGCCGCTAACGCCGGCCTTCGCGCAAGAATTGGCCGACGGCTACCGCCGTCAAATAGCGTGCGATTGGGCGACCAGCGAAATGGGCGCTGCAGGTCCTGCCGCCTCGCCCTATGGGCCGCAGCCGGGCACCGCGGTTGTGGCCGTTTCAGGCCCGGTATGCCAGGCCCACCTCATAGAGACCGGCAGCGCTGACCGGGTTAGCAATATGCGCGCGTTTGGCGCTGCACATTTGCAGCTGCTCATCGCCTGCCTGCGCGCTGCCGGCGGTTAGCGGGTGTGGGCGTCTACCCGACTTTGCGTTCGCGGCCTTCCCAATAGGGGTCGCGCAATTCGCGGCGTAAGATTTTGCCGGACGGATTGCGCGGCAAGGCGTCGATGAAATCCACCGTCTTGGGCACTTTGTAGCCGGCGATCTGGGTTTTTGCCCAGGTGATGATCTCTTTGGGGTCGGGCGATTTGCCCTGTTCCGGCACCACGATGGCCTTGACGGCCTCGCCCCATTTGTCGTCCGGCACGCCGATGACGGCGACGTCGGCAATATCGGGATGATTGAACAGCGCGTTTTCCACCTCCGCCGGGTACACGTTCTCCCCGCCGGAGACGATCATGTCTTTCACCCGGTCGTGGATGTACAAGAAGCCTTCATCGTCGACGTAGCCCGCATCACCGGTATAAAACCAGCTCTCCTTGATGGCTTCCTGCGTGGCCTCGTCGCGCCTCCAATAGCCTTTCATGATGCAGGCGGACTTGAGCGTGATCTCGCCGACCTCGCCGACCGCCACTTCGCTGCCGCGTTCATCGACGATGCGCAATTCGACGCCGGGGCTCGGTTGGCCGCACGAGCGCAGCTTGCCGCGGGCCGGGTCGTGGTCTTCCGGTTTCAGCACCGTCGCGCCGCCGGCCGTCTCGGTGAGCCCGTAAACCTGAATGAACTTGCAGCCGAACAGCTCTTGCGCTTGCAGCAGCAGCGATTCCTGGATCGGCGATGCGCCGTAAAGAATGTATTTGAGGGACGAATAATCCACCTCGCGCACGTTCGGCATCATGGTCAAGAACAAGATCACCGCCGGCACCATGAAGGCGATGGATAGTTTGTGGTCTTGCACCGCGTCCAAAATGGCGGCCGGGTCCACGTCTTTGAGAATGATATTGGTGCAGCCATGGGCAAGGCCAAGCATGCCCACATTCACCCCGGCGACGTGAAACAGCGGCATGACCACCAGGTTTTTGTCTTCCGGCGTCCAATCGGCCCACCCGGCGCGCTCCGCCTGATCGAAAATCGACATGTAATTGGCGTTGGTGAGTTGCACCCCTTTCGGGTAGCCGGTGGTGCCGGACGTATAGAGTTGGATGACGTCGTCTTCGGGCCCGGTGTCCACATTGGGGTCGACGGCCTCGAAGCCGTCGCGCCATTCGGTGAAGGAGGGCCAGGTGGGGTGGCCGCCATCTAAGGCAATGACCTTGCGCACGTTCGGGCATTTGTCGAGCACCGCCTCAACCGTGGCGTAGAAATCCTCGCTGACGAACACGATTTCGCTGTGGCTGTCGGTGAGGATGTATTCCACCTCCGGGCCGGCCAAGCGCCAATTGACGCCGACCACCACGGCGCCCACTTTGAAGGCGCCATTGAGCATCTCGAAATAATGGTCTGAGCCTTTGCCCATAAAGGCGATGCGGCTGTTTTTCTGGATACCTTCGGCGATCAGCCCTTGCGCCACCTGGCAGGCGCGCTTGTCGAGTTCGGCATAGGTGGTTTCGCGCCCTTCGAAGACTTGCGCAATGTGGTCGGGCTGCGTGCGGGCCTGGTGGCGGGTAATATCCGCCACGACTTTTATGTTGTCGAAATCGATCATTTCAAACTCCCCATTTGCGCGGGCGGAAAAGCAGCGCGCATCTTTTGTTGTGTGTTGCGCCTAAGTCTAACGTGTTGCGCCGAACAGGCAATCACAACCGGCGCTATCGGCGCGGCTATGGTGCCAAATCCGCCATTTCGCCCTCGCATCCGGCACAGATGCCAGACTATGCTCAACATATGCAGGGCAGGCGCACCTGCATCCAGCCACCGCCACACCTAGCCTGGCCCGTAAGCCGATAGCCGCACCCGGAGACCGATACGTGACCGACAGCATCCTTCTGCACCAATACGAAATATCGCCGTTCTCAGAAAAGGTGCGCGTCGTTTTTGGCATCATGGGGCTTGAATGGTACGCGGTCGACCAGCCGGTGATCATGCCGAAGCCGGATCTTGTGTGCCTGACCGGCGGCTACCGCAAAATTCCGGTGCTGCAGATCGGCGCCGACATCTATTGCGACACGCAGATCATCGTCGACGAACTCAACCGCCGTTTTGCCGCCCGCGCGCTGCCCGATGCCGGCGGCCTGGGCACAGCGCTTGGCTTTTGGAGCGACCGGGTGCTGTTTCAAGCCGTCGTCGCCGTCATTTTTGGCAGCATCGGCGCGCACGTGGATGACGCTTTCAAGAAAGACCGCGAGGCGATGACCGGGCGGCCGTTCGATACCGACCAAATGAAACAGGCGGTGCCGGTGATGACCGAGCAAGTGCGCGCGCATTTCGGGCTGTTGGACGGCCACCTCGCCGATGGCCGGGCGTTTCTGGGCGGCGATAGAGCGGGCCTGGCCGATGCCCATGCCTATTACAATATTTGGTTCATGCGCGCCACGCACCCGGCGGCGGCAACCTCCCTCGTCGATGGCTTTAGCCATTTGCCGCTGTGGGAGCAGCGTGTCAAAGCGCTCGGCCATGGCACCCGCCACGACATGCCGGCGGCCGAAGCGATCCGCATCGCCAAGCAGGCCACCTCCACGACCCAAGAGCACCTGGACCCGCACGAGCCTAACGGTCTAACGCCGGGCACCAATGTGCAGGTGATGGCCGATGACTATGGCCGCGACCCGATACGCGGCACGCTGGTGGCCTCGAGCGCCACCGCCATCGCCATTAGGCGCACCGACCCGCAAGTGGGCGAGGTGGTGGTCCACGTCCCGCGCGCCGGCTTCTGGGTGGTGCCGGCCTAAGGCACGCTATTGGTATTGGGCGGCGGTAATGAACTCGCTGAAGCTTTCGCACCAGACGATGACGGTGGTGTAGGCGGTCACGTCGACGCCCGCGGGCACGTCCACCAAAAAGCCGTCAAACGTTTTGATATCGCCGATATAGACCGCGTCATCGCGAATGCGCGCAAACCCCGCTTCGTCTTCCGCGAAGGCGGTAGCAAGATAGAGCTTGTAATCAGGCCCCGGCGCCAGCGCCCCTTCATGCACGATCTGGCTGGGGGTGACGCTCACCCGCCCTTCACCCCAGTGCAAAAAATCGCTGCCGGCAAGATCGCGGGTGAATTCCGCTTCAAACAGTGCATCCTTTGCCGATTGCGCCAGCACCGCCTCATCCGGGCTGTCCGGCGCGGTGAGGATCGGCAATAGGTAAATGCCCAGCGCAAAGCCGACAGCCGCCGCAGCCGCATGGCTGCCCACCAACACTATCCACCGCCCCATAGGATTATCCCCCTTGCCAATCCTGTTGCACGTTGGGCAAAGCTTAGCGCCGCACGGCGCCTGTGCAAGTGACCGTTTCACAGTACCAAGTGGAGAGTGCGGAAAAAACGGGAGGGCAGAAGGTGTTGCCGGTCTTAATCCGGTTTCAGCATTACCTTGCACTGGTCGTGCGGCGTGCGCAGCGCTTCGAACGCCGCCGGGAATGCGTCAAAGCCGACCCGGTGCGTCACCAAATGTTCCACCTGCAAGCGGCCGCCGGCGAGAAAGCTTAGAACCGTATCCCAATCGCGCGGCTCGTAGCCCAGCACGAATTGCACACCCACTTCTTTCATGATCGCGGTCATCGGCATGAGCGTATCTTGCTGCTGGCAGACGCCGACAACCACCACCCGGCCGCGCGGCTTAACCAGATCGATCGCCTGCTGCACCATGCCGGGAATGCCCACCGCCTCGATCACCACGTCGGGCATCGGCGCCCCGGTCTTGGCCGCGAACTGCTCCAGCACATTGCCGCCCGCATCGACGGTGGCATCGACGGTGGCGGTGGCGCCGACGCTTTCCGCCAGCGCCCGGCGGTGGTCGGTAAGCTCGCTGACCACTACATGCGCCGCCCCCATGCGCAACGCAAAGGCGGCACTGGCTAAGCCGATGGGCCCGGCACCTAGCACCAGCACCGTATCGCCTGAGCGCATGTCAGCCCGGTTGACCGCGTGCAGGCCCACCGCCAAGGGTTCCACTAAGGCCCCTTGCTCGAAACTCACAGCCTCCGGCAAGCGCTTGGTCTGGTTGACGCCGACGCGCACATATTCTGCGTAGGCGCCCGGCAGCACGCCTAAGCCGATAGGCTGCATGTCTGGCCGCATCCACGGTTCGGCGTCGTCCAGCCCGGCGGGCGCCATGGGCGGAATGATCACCGGCAGCGCCGTCACCCGCTCGCCTTTAACAAACCGGCCTTTGGCCGCGCTGCCGACCGCTGCCACCTCGCCGGAGAATTCATGCCCCATAACCGTGTTTTCCGGCAAGGTAAACGGGCCATGCTCGGTGCAATGCAAGTCAGACCCGCAAATGCCACACGCCTTGACCTTGAGCACCAATTCATAAGGGCCCGGATCGGGGCTGGCGATCTCGCCGATGGACAAGGGTTTGCCTGCGCCCTCAAAAATGGCCGCTTTCATGCAAATGTCTTCCTGTAAACCGGGGCGCCGAATAAGAGGCGCGGCTACAGCTTCAGCGTGCCCGACATAATGTCCTTGTAGACGTTTTCTTCCAGGCGCACGTATTTTTTGACGCGCGGATCGAAGAAGAAAATCGGGTCGTCGATCTCGTCCGGCTCGAAGCCTTGTTTCACCAGATCCACCTTGCGGTGCTTGAAGGTGCCGGTGATTTCGACTTCTTGTTGCAACCGCACGAAGACCGGGTGCGAATAGGCCGGCAGATTATCGTTGAGGTGCCGTTTGAACGCCTCCCAATCGGGCTCTTTGTCTACCACCAGCGAGACCATGCCGGCGCGGCCATCGGTGCCGGGGATGCTGACGCCGTAGACATTGGCCTCTTTGACGCCGGGGAAGACGGAAATCGCTTCCGCCACTTCCGACGTCGCCACGTTTTCGCCCTTCCAGCGGAAGGTATCGCCGATGCGGTCGACGAAATAAAAGTAGCCGCGGCTATCGTGTTTCATCAGGTCGCCGGAGCGAAACCAAGCATCGCCCTTCTCAAACACATCGCGGAGGATTTTCTTTTCCGTCGCTTTCGGGTCGGCGTAGCCCTCAAACTTGCCCGTCGGCTTGGCCGGGTCGTCGATGATCTTGCCGATCACCTCCCCCACCTCGCCGGGCGCGCATTTGACGCACAGCCCGTCGGGCCCGCGCACCGGGTGTTCATGCTCCACATCGAATTTGACGATTTCGACGTTGAAGGTGTTTTTGGCGTAGCTGGGGATGCGGCCGACGGCACCCACCGACCCGTCGTAATTCACCAACGCGATATTGCCTTCGGTGGCGCCGTAAAACTCGATGATCCTCTTGATGCCGAAGCGGTTTTGGAACGGTTCCCAGATTTCCGGGCGCAAGCCATTGCCGACCGCCAGCCGGATTTTGTGCTGCTTTTCCGCCGGATGCGGGTCGGTGTTTTGCAGATAGCGGCACAATTCACCGATATATTGAAACAGCGTCGCCTCGTGCTTGATGCAATCGTCCCAAAACTCGCGCGCTGAGAATTTGCGTTTGACGATCACCGAGCCGCCGACGGTGAGGGTCGCGCCCACGGCGCAGACGCCGCCGGCGGAGTGATAGAGCGGCAGCACCACATACATGCGGTCTTTTTCGCTGGCATTGGTGGCAGCGGAAAACCCGCCGGCCATGGTCTGCAAGCGGAAATGGCTGATCTTGGCAGCCTTCGGCAGGCCGGTGGTGCCGGATGTATAAATATACAGCGCATCGTCGCTTTGGGTCAGGTCGCTGCGGGTATCCTCCGGCAGCGGCTCGGCGGAAAATTGCGTCAGCGCGGCGTCCAAATCTTCCGCCCCTTGCACCGGGCCGCCTTCAATCCACGGCTTGATGTCGTGGGTAAACTTGTCTTTGGCGCCAAAGAAATTATCAGCCAGTTCAGCGCCTACGATCGCCTGCCGGGCGCCGGAAATGTTAAGGCAATGCGCCAACCCCATGCCTGTCAGGTTGGTGTTGATGAGGGCGGCGATGCCGCCCATTTTGACGATCCCGAGCCAGGCCACCAAATATTCCGGGCGGTTTTCCATCAGCAGCGCAATGGCATCGCCCTTACGCGCGCCGGTGGCCAACGCCCAGCGCGCGTAGCGGTTGGCGCGTTCGTTGAGTTCGCGATAGGTCATCGCGGTGCCGTCTTCGCTGTAGATCGCCACATTATCGGGCTTAGTAGCGGCCAGGTTCTCGAGGATATCGGCCCAGGTACGGTCCGGGTTCTTCTGGATATCCTTCAAGCGGCCAAGCGTGCGCACGGCGCTGCGCAAATAGGTGACTTCTTTTCCAATACGAGTAAGCACGGCGTATCCTCCCAAGACGTTGGACCGGATATAAAAGGTTCACAGAAACCCGGTCAAGCACAACCGAACGCCGATGACAGCAAAAGACGCAACGACGGCAGGGACTTACGCCCAAGCGCGCCGGCGTATCGACGCCACCGGCCTGCTGTGCCCGTTGCCGGTTTTGAAACTGCAAAAGGCCCTGCGCGACCTGGCCCCCGGCGAGCAGGTGCATCTGCACGCAACGGACCCGGCCACGCGCATCGACGTGCCGCATTTTTGCGCCACCAGCGGCCATATATTGCGCCAGGCCCACGCTGAGGCGGGCGTCTGGAGCTATGTGGTTGAGCGCGGTGATACCGGGTGCGACGACACCGGGCACGGTGATACGAGCAGCCGGGACACCGGTCTAAGCTAACGCGCCCGCCCGCCGACGGTCGGGTGGGTTGCACGCCATTCCTCCGCCAACACCGCATACATCGTTACGTTGTGCCATACCGTATCGAGCCTTTCGGCGCGCAATAGCGTGCCTTCATGGCGTAAGCCTAAGCGCTCCAGCAGCCGCCGCGAGGCCTTGTTGGCTTCCATGCAGCGGGCCCACAGCCGGTTGAGCGACCATTGCTCAAACGCGGCCGCCGCCACCATCTGCACCGCCTCAAAGGCAAAGCCCGACCCCCAATAATCGGAATTCAGCACATAGCCGATTTCAGCGCTGCCCAACCGCTGATCATCGAGATGCAGCGACACGCCGCCAATCGCCTTGCCGCCGGGCAAGGCCAGCGCCAGGTCGTAGCGCAGCCGCGGGGTATCGGTCTGGCGGGCCATGAATTCGGCCAGCGTCGCGCGCGATTGCTCCACCGTATTAGGGCCCCACAGCAAGTGCTTGGTGACCTCCCGCCGCGCCGCATATGCATGCAGCGCCCCAAGGTCGCCGGGCGCAAAATCACGGATGACCAACCGCCGGCTGCGCAACGGCAAAGCCAGCGCCGGGTAAGTGGGCTCTGCCGGTAGCGGCGGCCCGGCCGGGGGAATGGAAGCCACTTATTGTTGTCCCTGCACCTGCATGCGGCACGCTAACGCCCATAGCCACGCTTGCCAATGCGGCGCGCGCGCGGGCATAAGGCGCTGTGGTGCGCGCCGCCACCCCCCGAAGACGTTCCTGGTTGCAAACACGTTCCTGAGACACGCCCGCCCGATGACCGCTGACAGCAATACCGCGCCGCCGCCCAAGCTGGCACCAAAGCCTGCACCAAAGCCTGCGCCAAAGCCTGCTGGGCGGCGCGGCCGGCGCAGCGGCGAAGAATCCCGCCGGCTGATATTGGATGCGGCGGAAACCCGGTTGGCGACCATCGGCCCGGAAGGCATCCGCTTGCAAGACATCGCCAAGGATGTGGGCATCTCGCATCCGGCGATTTTGCACCATTTCCAAAACCGCGAAGGGCTTGTGGTGGCGCTGGTGGAGCGCACCATGGCGCGGTTGCGCGCAGCGCTTTTGGAGGTCATCGCCAAAGGGCAAAGCGGCAGCATCGATACGGGCGCGATGCTGGACGAAGTGTTTTCGACCTTATCGGACCGCGGCCACGCCCGGCTTTTGGCTTGGCTCACGCTCACCGGCCGGGTTGAACCGGAGCCCGAAGGCGCTGGCCGGCAAATGCTGCGGGAACTGACCGACCTCGTGCACGGGATCAGCGCCTGGCACGCGGCGGAAACCGGGCGCCCGCCGCCGGATAAGGCCGATACGCGGTTTTTTGTGCTATTGGCCGCCATGTCGGCCTTCGGCGAGGCGATTGTCGGCAAGCAAATGTACGCCGCCGCAGGCCTTGGCGATGCGCCCGCCGCGGCACAGGATTTCCGCAACCGCCTCAAACGGCTGCTCGACCCGCGCTTAGAGACTTAGCCGCCGCGGCGGGCATCCACCGACAGCGTGTCTTCGTCGCGGAACGCCAACATCACCAGCGTTGCGAAAAACACGATCAGCGATGGGAAAAACAGGATTTGCACATTCTCGCGCCCGAAAATCAGCCCCAGCGGATCAAGGATCGAGGGCCACACGGCCAAGGCGCCCAAGCCCAGCACCACGGCGACCAGCGGATAGACGATGCGCCGAAACGCCCCTGCGATCATCGCCACGCCCAGCAGCAATTGCGCGATGCCTAAAACCAATTGCACGGCTCCGTTGCTCAACAGCCCGCCGTAATAGGTGTCTGAAATACCGATCGCCGCCTCCGGTGCGCCGAGCTTGACCATGGCCCAGACAACGACCAGCAACCCCAGCCCGACCCGCAGCAACAACAAACTCCATGCCTTCATGATCGCCTCCCTAAAACGCCACCGGTTGACCCAGCCTAACCCTATGGGGAACTGTGCCAGCCGCCATCGCAATAGCAAACCCTTGTTTTGTTCGGCGCATAGGGGCCATTTTGCTGCCCTGCCCCGCACACCCCACCGTTTCAGCATCAAAGGTTGAGCCCCCCATGGCCGTTGACCGAAATGTGAGCACTACCTCGTCCTGGACCACGCGGCTGCGCGTATGGTTGGACATGTTCTTCGTCGACCACGGGGTGTTTCGCTTATGGTTCAACCTGGCAACGCCGGTGACCGCGCGCGCATGGCGCTCCGGCCAGCCATGGCCCAAACACGTGCGCTTGGCCAAGGAGCGCGGCGTTAAAACCATCATCAATTTGCGCGGCGCGCGCGATTGCGGCGCCTACGTGCTAGCGCGCGAAGCGTGCGCGGCCTATGGCATAACCCTGGTGGACATGCCGTTTGAAAGCCGCTCGGCGCCGCACGTGGACCGGCTCAACCGGGCGCAAGAGGTGTTTCAATCGGTGGAATATCCGGTGCTGTTGCATTGCAAATCCGGCGCTGACCGCGTCGGTATCGGCGCGGCGCTGTATTTGATGCTGAAAGAAGGCCGCCCGGTAGCCGAAGCCAAAAAGCAACTCTCTTTGCGCTTCGGCCATGTGCGGCAAGCCAAAACCGGCGTGCTCGACGCCTTTCTGGACGCCTATGAAACGCGCACAGCGCGTGGGCCGATCGATTTCATGACCTGGGTCAACACCGAATACGACCGCGACGCGCTCAACGCCCGCTTCCGCAACATGAAACCCGCCGACGTGCTGGTAGATTTCATCTTGCGCCGCGAATAGCGCGCCGGGCGGCTTGGCGGCAGCGGAGCTATTGCGCCGCCTGGCCGCCGCGATCACTGTCCCTATCACTGTCGCTATCATCGGCGAAATACTGCATCCGGCACAGCCGCGCATAGAGGCCGTCCGCCGCCACCAGGCTGTCATGGGTGCCGCGTTCCACCACCCGCCCGCCATCCATGACGCAAATCTGATCCGCCTGGCGCACGGTGGCCAGCCGGTGGGCGATGACGATGGTCGTCCGCCCGGCCCGCAGGCTTTCCAGCGCGTCTTGCACCTGGCGTTCGCTTTGTGCATCCAAGGCGCTGGTCGCTTCATCCAGCAGCAAGATCGGCGCATCGCGCAACACCGCGCGGGCCAGCGCGATGCGCTGGCGCTGGCCGCCTGAAAGCTTGACCCCGCGCTCGCCCACCACCGTATCGTAGCCATCGGGCATGGCGCGGATGAACGCATCGGCGGCTGCAACCTTGGCGGCCGCTTCTATCTCCGCCGGGCGCGCGTCCAGCCGGCCAAAGGCGATGTTGTTGCGCACCGTATCGTTGAACAGGGTCACGTCTTGGCTGACGATGGCGATTTGCGCGCGCAACGAGCGCAAGGTGACGCTGCGCACGTCTTGCCCGTCTATCAGCACCGCGCCGCTGCTAACATCATACAGGCGCGGAATGAGATTGATCACCGTCGTCTTGCCGGCACCCGACGGCCCGACAAGCGCCACCGTGGTGCCCGGCGCCGCATCGAGCGACATATCTTGCAGCGCCGGGGCGCCGGGCTCGTATTCAAAGCCAACGCCGCGCAGGCTGATACGCCCGTCATGCAGATGCAGCGGCTTAGCGTCCGCGGCGTCATGAATAGTCGCCGGTTCGTCGAGCAGGTCAAACACCCGCTGCACCGCCGCCATGCCTTCTTGAAACACCACGTTGAGCGTGCCCAATGCCCGCGCCGGCGCCGCCGCGATCAACAGCGCCGATATGAAGCCGGTAAAATCGCCCACCGTGCCAACGCCGGTTGAAATGCGCCAGCCGCCAAACGCCAAGGCCCCGGCCACGGCAATGCCGCCAAGCACTTCCATCGTCGGGTCGACGCGGGCGCGGCCTTTGACCAGGGTCATGCTCCAGCCGTATACGCCGGCAAAAAACCTGCCGGCGCGGCGGCGCTCATAGTCTTCCAGGCCATAGGTCTTGACCATCCGCGCGCCGGAAAAGCTTTCGTTCAACAGCGCCGTCATGTCGCCGGTATAGCTTTGCGCATCGGCCGAGACCCGGCGCATGCGCTTGCCCAAAGCGGCAATCGGCACGGCGGCCAAGGGATAGATCACCAGCACGATGATCGACAGCAGCCAATCGAGATAAATCATCGTGCCGACAAGAACCAGCAGCGTTAGAAAATCGCGCACCGCGTTGTTGAGCACGCGGGTGAGCGCGTCGCGCACCACGTTCATGTCGTGGGTGAAGCGCGACAAATAGCGGCCGGTCGCTTCTTTGTTGATGCGCGCCAGATCCGCCGTCAGCAGGCGGTCGAACATGGCGGTCTGCATGTGCTGCAGCACGCGGTAGACGACGGAGCTTGTTACCACCGTCTGAAAATACAACGACAGCGATTTCGCCGCGACGACGCCGATCACCAGCGGCGGGATGACGTATAAAATCGCCGGGTCACCGGCGCTGAGCATATCGAAGGTGCGCTGAATGATCAGCGGATAGGCGCCGGTGGTGGCGGCGACCAGCGCCATCAACACAAACGCTATGGCGATGCGCTTCCATTGCGGCCGCATCCACAAGGTCCACACCCGCAGCGCCAACGCGCGGGTGGTGGCGTCCAGCCCGCGTCCTGGTGGGGATCGATGCGGCGCGGCGTGGATATCGGCTTGGACGTTGCGTGCCAAATCGGGCCTCCTAAGCCGCGCGGGCGGCGATTAACGGAGGGGCGTATGGCCGCCCCGCTGCCCGCGGTTTTTCGTGGTGCCCCTGGCCGGACTCGAACCAGCACGGAGTAACCTCCAACAGATTTTGAGTCTGCCGCGTCTACCAATTCCGCCACAGGGGCTTGGCCGGGCAACCCGGCATGCGCAAGACGCCACGAAAGGTGCGGCATCATAGGTGCCTAGGCAGGGGCGTCAATCGGCCATTTTAAAGGTTATGTCAGGGGCGATATGGGCACCATCGACGCTGCCGGCCGGCGCTGCTAGCCTGCCCGCCATGACGGCTGATACCTTAGACCCGCCCCCCGAACCGCTAACCGAACCGCTACCGGAAAAACGCACCTCGGCGCTGCTCGACGACGCTATTTCGGGCTTCAGCGGCGATACGGTGCCGCTTGGGGCGCTGATAGACGTGCTGGCCGAACGGGCCTTCGGCATGGTGTTGCTGGCGTTGGCGCTGCCGTGCGCCATTCCGTTTCTGTACGGCGTACCGCAGATAATGTCGTTGCCGATGGTGTTCATAGCCGCACAATTAGCATTCGGCCGCCGCACGTTGTGGCTGCCGACATCGCTACGCGCGCGCACCATCAAGAAAGACAGTCTCACCACCATGATGCGCCGGGCGCGGCCGTGGCTGCAATGGTTCGAGCAGATTAGCCAGCCGCGTCTTGCGGTGTTGATTCGCCGGCCGATGGAACAGGTGGTGGGCGCATTATTCGTGCTGTTTTCGCTTACCATTATGGTGCCGTTGCCGTTGACCAACACGCTGCCCGGCATCGCCATCGCCATCGCCTCGCTCGGGTTTATTGAGCGCGACGGGCTGCTGGTGGCGGTCGGCGCGGTGCTGGGCGCGATGTGGACGGTGTTTCTGTTAGGCATCGCCGGCGGCGCCATTGCCATCATGTCGGCGGCATTCGATGCGATAATGGGCTAACGCGATAATGGGCCAAGGAGAAACGGCATGCTCGACCGTTTGATGCCGCCGCGCCGCGCGCCGCTATTCGTGTTGGCGCTGGCATCGGCAACCATTCTCGGAGCGCTTGTTTTCGAGCATGGGCTCGGTTATGCGCCGTGCGTGCTGTGCTTAGAGCAGCGCTGGCCGTATTATACGGCGTTGCCGGTCGTGTTGTTGGCGCTGATCGTCTCGCGCGAGGCCAATTTAGGCCGCTGGCCGGCTTGGCTGATGGCGCTGGCCGGGGGCATTTTCGCGGTCAGCGCGATGCTAGCGCTGCGCCACATGGGCGTCGAATGGGGCTGGTGGGACGGCCCGGCCGGCTGCAGCGGCAGCGGCGTGCCCGCATCCCTTGATGCCTTCATCCAGGCGCTGGATGGTGCCACCGTCGTCCCCTGCGACACACCGGCCTGGACCTTTCTTGGCCTATCGCTGGCGGGGTATAATTTTATGATCTCGCTGGTGCTGATGGCGGCGAGCTTCAGCCCCCTTTACGCCACCTGGAAGGAAAGGCACACCCCATGACCGCACCCAAAATGACCGCGTCCAAACAGATGGGTGTCGGCGATCTGGCCGGCAACAGCGTTTTAGAGCGCCGCGTGCATGAAATGATCCGCGTCGACCATGCGGGCGAAGCGGGGGCGGTGCGCATTTACGAAGGCCAGCTTGCGGTCTTCCGCGCCGCCAAGCCGCGCGCCAAAATCGTCCGCGACCTAGAACATATGGCTGACGACGAGGCCGCGCATCTCAACGCCTTCAACCAAGTGGTGACCGCGCGCGGTGTGCGCCCCACCGCCATGACGCCGCTATGGGGTGCGGCCGGATACGCGCTCGGCGTCGCCACGGCGCTGATGGGCGAAAAGGCCGCCCATGCCTGCACCGCCGCGGTGGAAGAGGTGATCGACGGCCACTACCAAGCGCAAGTCCGCGAGCTCAACCGCGCGCCACAAGAAGCCGCGTTGCGCGATATGGTCGAAACATTCCGCGAAGAAGAAGTGGCGCACAAAGAAAAAGCGCTGGCCGAAGGGGCCGAACAGGCCGCCGGCTACCCGTTGCTGGCCGGCGCCATCAAAGCCGCCTGCCGCCTAGCCATCCGGGTATCGGAGAAGGTTTAGGCGCCCGCCGTGGCGTCATGTGCCTGAAATAAGCGCCTGCACTGGGTGCCTGAACTGGACGCCCCTTAGGGTTCAAGTTCGCTATCCCAATACAGATAGTCTTGCCAGCTTTCGTGCAGATAGTTGGGCGGAAACGCCCGGCCTTTGCTGTGCAATTCGTGCACCGTCGGGCGCACCGGCGCGTGATACGGCACCATGCCGATTTCGCTGCCCAGCCGGTTGCCCTTGCGTAAGTTGCACGGGCTGCACGCGGCCACCACGTTATCCCAGGTGGTAAGCCCGCCGCGCGAGCGCGGCACCACGTGGTCGAAGGTCAATTCGCTGCGCGCGCCGCAATATTGGCAACTGAACCGGTCGCGCAAAAACACGTTAAACCGGGTAAACGCCGGAAACCGCGCCGGCTTCACATAGGCCTTCAACGAGACGACGCTGGGCAGTGTGATCTTGGATGACGGGCTGTGCACGGCGCGGTCGTATTGGTCGAGAATATTGACCCGCTCGAGAAACACCGCCTTGATCGCGTCCTGCCACGACCACAGCGACAATGGATAATAGCTCAACGGCCGGTAATCGGCGTTGAGCACCAGCGCCGGACACGCCTCAGGGGATACGTGTGCTGTGTGCACTTTGGTTTTGCCTCCCGCCCCAAGTTACGCAGCCGCCGCGCTGATACTACAATATGTCGATACTACAATATCTTGTATGACGCGCGTATGACTCTACACAGTCTGGCAAGGCTGAAAACCCCCTAGCCGGCGGCCGCCGCCGGCGTCTGGGCAAAGCAATCGGCGATGAACCGCCCGCCCATCTCCAGCCCTTCCGGGTCAATGCCGTGGCCGACGCCGCGCGCCACGTGCCAGCGGACGCGAAAGCCCGCATCCCCCAAGGCGCCGGCGGCGGCGTGCATGGCGGCCACTGGCACCATGTCGTCGGCATCGCCGTGCACCAGCATTACCGGCGGTTTGGCGGCGGCGCGCGCTAGGCGCTCCGGCGCCACCAGCGCGCCCGAATAGCCCAAAATGCCCACCGGCCCCGGCGCTAAGTGCGGGCCCACATGTAGCGCCATCATCGTGCCTTGGCTAAACCCGACAAGCGCCAACCGTGACCCGTCAAGCCCGTGCGCGGCCAGCTCTGCATCCAGAAAATCGCGCAAAAGCGGCGCAGCGCTGTCCACGCCGGCGGCCATTTCATTGGGGTCGAGGCGGGTAATCGGAAACCACTGATAGCCCATCGGGTTGCCGTCGCAGCGCTGCGGGGCGTTGGGCGCCGCAAACGCCGCCGTCGGCAGCAAGCGCTGCCAATGCCGGCCGAGGCCGATGAGATCGTTGCCATCGGCGCCGTAGCCATGCACCAGCACCACTAGGCGGTCTGGCGCACCGCCGCTGGCGGGCGCTAGGCGAGGGCCATCAAGGGACTGTGGCATCGGGTGTATCCTGAGAGTACGGGCTTAGACGGGCGCCACCTATATAGGCGCCTTCTATACAGGCGCCCCTTATACAGGTGGGAGCGAATAGTACGACCACAAAACCCGCGCCGCCACCCCGCGATAGGGCTGCCAGCGCTTAGCGATCTTGAGCAGGCCGTCAGCGTCCGGGCGGGTGCGTTTGCGCAGCAGCCGTTGCGCAGCGCCCTGCAAGGCCAAGTCGCCGGCGGGAAACACGTCCGGCCGGCCCAGCCCCGACAGCAAATAGATATCCGCGGTCCACGGGCCGACGCCGTTGACCGCCACCAAATGCGCCTGCGCTGTGGCGTCATCCATCCGGCTGAGCCGTTTGAAATCCAGTTGCCCTTCCGCTACCGCCTGCGCGGCGGCGCGCACATAGCGCTGCTTGGGCCGCGATAGGCCAAAGCTGCGCAAAGTGTCATCGTCGGTCGCCAGCACCGCCTCAGGCGTCACCGCGCCCAGCCCTGTCGCAAACCGCCCCCATATGGCGCTGGCGCTGGCAACGGATAGTTGCTGGCCCACCAAGATGCGCGCCAAGGTTTCAAAGCCCGGTTGCCGCCGGCGCAAAGGCGGCGGCCCGCCGCACATTTCCAACGCATTGGCCATATGCGCGCATTGGCCGGCCAGTGCGTCGCAGGCGCGCGCGATATCCGCTTGTGTTCTGATCGCCGCCATGGGTGGTATTAGTGCCCGATGACCGCGCCAACTTCCAGCACTTCCGCACCGCGCCTAGCCACCCGCTTCGCCCCCAGCCCTAACGGCCATTTGCATCTGGGCCACGCGTTTTCAGCGCTCACCGCGTGGGATTGGGCGCGCGCCAACGCGGCCCGCTTCGTGGTGCGCGTGGAAGATACCGATACGACCCGCAGCCGCCGCGAATTCGAAGCGTCACACCTGCAAGACCTTGCCTGGTTGGGACTGCGATGGGACGCGCCGGTGCGCCGCCAGTCGGACATGGTGGCCGACTACCGGCGCGGCCTCGACCGGTTGTCCGCCCTAGGGCTGATCTATCCGTGCTTTTGTACCCGCAAGGACATTGCCGAGGCAGCCCTCGCCCCGCACGGGCCCGACGGCGTGCCCTATCCGGGCACCTGCCGCCGCTTATCCGCCGATATGCGCACCACACAGCTTGAGGCAGGCACGCCGCACGCGCTGCGGCTGGATGTGGCGCGGGCGCTGGATATTGCTGAAAGGCTGCGCGGCAACCGGCTGAGCTTCCTCGAACAAGGGCTAGGGCCAAACGGTGAGACCGGCCGCCTGCCCGCCGATCCCCGTCCGATGGGCGATCCGGTGATCGCCCGCAAGGATGGCGTCATCGCCTATCACCTCGCCGTCGTCATGGACGATGCCAGCCAGCACATGACCCATGTGATCCGGGGCCAGGATCTGTTTTTCGCAACGCCGCTCCACCGGCTTCTGCAGACCGTGCTCGACTTGCCCCAACCGGTCTATCGGCACCACCGGCTGATCCGCGACGCAACGGGCGAACGCCTGGCCAAGCGGCGCGGATCGCAAACCCTGCGCGACATGCGCGCCAACGGCATGACGCCGGACGATATCCGGCAACTTCTCGGGCTCCGCTAGGCGGCGGCGGGGGAGAGGGAGGCACTAAAACGACAGCGCCCAGGTGAGCACCGCCGATAACGTCACCAGCGACACCGCCGTGGCCAGCACCACAGCGCTTGAGGCCGCACCGGGTGCGGCGCCATAGCGGCTGGCAAGAATGAACGTATAGACGCCCGTCGGCACCGCCGCCATCACCGTTGCCACTTTCAGCCACATCACCGGCAGCGCGAAGACGTAAGCGCCTAAGGCAAACACGACCAGCGGGTGCAGCACCAGCTTGCACAGCGCAATCTGCGAGGCGGCCCCCACCGACCGGCGTATTTCGTAGCGCGACAGGGTGGCGCCCATCACGAACAGCGCGCACGGGATACCCGCCTGGCCGAGCTTTTCCAGCACGCCGTCCACGGGTGCTGGCAGCACCAGGCCGGTCTGCCCGAAGATGACGCCTAGGCCTAAGGCCCAAATCAGCGGATTGCGTGCCATGCCTTTAAGGCTATCGCGCAAAATGCGCCACGGGCTTAAGCGCATATCTTGTTCGTGGCGCTCCGCCGCCTGCGCCATCTCCAGCAAAAACGTGCAGAGCGTAAACACCAACAGGCCATGAAAGGCGAGGATCAAAAACAGCGGCACTGATGCCGCCTCGCCAAAGGCGGTGAGGATGATCGGGATCCCCAGCATCACCGTGTTGGAAAAGCCGCCGCCGAAGCCGATGATCACCGCATCTTTCGGCGACCGGCGCAGCACCCACACGGCCATGGCAGCGCCCACAGCCCAGACAATTAGAATGCCGCCGTAATAGGCGCCCCACAGGCCCCACGGCAGCACCGCCGGAAGCTCGGTCGCCGCCAGCGCGCGGAATAGCAGCGCCGGAATGGCGAAGTTGAACACGAACGCATCCAGCCCGCGGGTGGCGCTGGCCGCAAACCAGCCAAACCGCGCCGCCGCATAGCCGACGACCACCACGCCGAACACCGGCAGCACGAGGGTATAGGCAACGTCCATGGGTAACAGACCTTTGGGATGCTGTGCGGCGGGCACGCCGCCCTCGCCGTTCGCGCGCAAACCCTATATGACAGAGGCAGCCACCCTGACCAACCACGCGGGACATCTCACCCCATGAGCCTTGCCCAACAGCACCCGGCACCGACCGACACCGGCGATGGCGATGTGGCGCGCGCCGCCGCCGCGGCCACCGCCGCCCAACACTATTTGGAGGCGGCCATTACCGCGGTGCGGGCGCAGGTGACGGTGGATGGCCGCATGACCGCCCAAGCGCTGGAGCGCGCGCAAATGGCAGTGCACGGGCTCGCGTGGACGGCAACCTATGTGGAAACCGTGCGGCAACTGGCCGCCTATCTTGCCCGCTTGCACCAAGACGGGCGTTTGACCGCCTTAGAGCGTGCCCTGTGCGGCCTGGTCATCGGCGAATACATCGACCAACTCGGCGGCGGCTTGCCGATGAGCCAAGGCGAAATCTTGCGGCCGCAGCATATGGGCGTGCCGGACACCGCAACCGCGGCGCTGCACGCCGCGGCGGGGGCGCTGTTTGCCGCCGAAACGACCGCCGCCGCGCGCACGGACGTGGCCGATAGGATGGCGGCGGATAGCGGCGGCCTCTATGGCGCGCCGGGCCTTGATGCCACGCTGGATATGGTGCGCGACCAATTCCAGCGCTTCACGCGCGATCAGGTGGCACCATACGCCCATGGCTGGCATCTGCGCGATGCATTGATCCCGCTTGCGGTAATAGAGGCAATGGGCGCGCTGGGCGTGTTCGGCTTGACGGTGCCCGAGGCCTATGGCGGGCTGGGCATGGGCAAAATCGCCATGTGCGTGGTGTCGGAAGAACTCAGCCGCGGCTATATCGGCGTCGGCTCCTTAGGTACGCGATCCGAGATCGCCGCCGAACTCATTCTCGCCGGCGGCACCGCCGACCAACAGGCCCGCCTGCTGCCGCAAATTGCGTCCGGCGCCATGTTGCCGACGGCAGTGTTCACCGAACCCAATACCGGCTCAGACCTCGCCAGCCTGCGCACCCGCGCCGTCAAGACCGCCGGCGGCTATACGATCACCGGCAACAAGACGTGGATCACCCACGCCGCGCGCACCGACCTGATGACCTTGCTGGCGCGCAGCAACCCGGAGGCTGAGGGCTACAAGGGCTTGTCGATGTTTCTGGTGGAAAAACCGCGCGGTACCACGGACGATCCGTTTCCGCTGCCGGGCATGACCGGCGGGGAGATCGGCGTTTTGGGCTACCGGGGCATGAAGGAATATGAAATCGCCTTCGACGGCGTTGACGTTCCCGCCGCCAGCCTGTTGGGCGGTGAAGAAGGCACCGGGTTCAAACACCTGATGGCCACGTTTGAAAGCGCCCGCATTCAAACCGCAGCGCGCGCGGTGGGCGTTGCGCAGGCCGCACTCGATCTCGGGCTCGCTTACGCTTTGGAGCGGCAGCAATTCGGCAAGGCGCTGATCCGCTTTCCGCGGGTTGCCGGCAAGCTGGCGATGATGGCGGCAGAAATTCTAGCGGCACGCCAGCTCACCTATTTTGCCGCGCGCGAAAAAGACCAAGGCCGGCGCTGCGACCTAGAGGCGGGCATGGCCAAATTGCTGGCAGCGCGCGTTGCTTGGGCGGCCGCCGATAATGCGGTGCAAATTCACGGCGGCAACGGCTTTGCGCTGGAATATCCGGTGAGCCGGGTATTGTGCGATGCGCGCATTTTATCGATTTTCGAAGGCGCGGCAGAAATTCAAGCGCAGGTGATCGCACGGCGGCTGCTCGAGCGCGCATAGATTTGGCACAAGCTCAGCCCGGGGCAGCCCCCCCAGTAAGCTTGGCCCACTTAGTGGGCTTGGCCCCATGGCGCGCACGCCCTACACTCACTTAATGGCCATTTTCGATTACCTCATTCCCATCGCTCTTGCCGCCGTCGCCATCGTTTTGGTGGCAGGGCTCGTCAATATGTGGCGCGGCGGCGGCAAAGCGGCGGCGACGCGCTCGCAACGGCTGATGCGGTGGCGGGTGATCCTGCAATTCGTGGCAATCGTGCTGATTGTTGCGGCTTTCTGGGCGCAAGGGTTCCGGCCGGTTTGATGGCCACATAAACCGTGTGGCCACTTAAAAAGGGGCCACGGCCATAATATCTGTGTGGGTATCAGCAGGGCCGGCACAGGGGCCAAGACGCCTAGGGAGAGTGACGTGGCGGCACAATCGCACAACGCAGGGCAGGAGGCGGCACACAGCACCGCATCGGCAACGGCCGACCCGCCAGCACAGCACCCGCCGGCCGACGACGCCGAAAGCCGCCGCCACCGCGACCGCTGGGTGCTGGTGTGGGATGTGTTGGTGTTTCAGGTCAAGCTGGGCCTCGACGCCTTGCGCGATATTCTGTTGAGCCCGTTATCGTTCGGCGCGCTGCTATTGGGGCTGTTCGCTGGCGGCAACGACCCTTACCGCTATTTCGCACGGCTGTTGCGGTTCGGCCGCAAGTCCGAACGCGTCATCAACCTGTTCGGCACCGCCCGCATCCCCTACACCCCCTACGACCGCGCCGACGACAAACTCGCGGTCGATCGGCTGTTTGGCGGCATCGAAGAGCTTGTGAAGCGCAACGTGCACGGCAGCCAGACCGCCACCGCCGCGCGCGACAAGGTGGACGGCACCATCGACGAATTGGAAGCCCGCCTGAACACGCTGCGCGCCAAAGCCAAAGCGCAATTCGACCAAGGCATGGGCCCCGCCCATGGGCCGCGACGTTAACACCGCCAAACCGGCACAAGCCGCATACGAGGAAGCACCCATGACCGCCATTTCCGCCGCCGAACACCCGAAGCAAACAATCACCGTCAACGGCAAGACTATGGCCTATGTGGAGATGGGCACGGGCGACCCGATCGTGTTTTTGCACGGCAATCCCACATCCTCCTATTTGTGGCGCAACGTCATGCCGCATCTCACGCATCTGGGCCGCTGCATCGCGCCCGATCTCATCGGCATGGGGGATTCGGACAAGCTGGATAATCCGGGTCCGGACAGCTACCGGTTCGTCGAGCATCGCAGTTATCTCGACGCCTTGCTGGACGCGCTGGGCGTGACGGACAACGTGGTGCTGGTCATTCACGATTGGGGCTCGGCGCTAGGCTTTGACTGGGCCAACCGCCACCGCGAGGCGGTTCAGGGCATCGTCTACATGGAAGCGATCGTCAAACCGTTGACGTGGGACGAGTTCCCGGCGGCGGCCGCCGACATCTTCAAAGGCTTCCGCAGCCCCGCCGGTGAAGAGATGGTGCTGACCAACAACGTGTTCGTGGAAGCGGTCTTGCCCGGCTCGGTGCTGCGCGATCTAACCGACGCGGAAATGGCCGTCTACCGGCGGCCTTTCGCTACCGCCGGTGAGGACCGCCGCCCGACCCTCACCTGGCCGCGGCAAATCCCCATAGCCGGTGAACCCGAAGACGTGGTGGAGATCGTCGACGCCTATGGCGCCTGGCTGCGCACGGCCGACGTGCCGAAGCTGTTCGTCAACGCCAAGCCCGGCGCTATTCTCACCGGCACGGCGCGGGAGTTCTGCCGCGCTTGGCCGCACCAGACCGAGGTTACCGTCCCCGGCAATCACTTCGTGCAAGAAGATAGCCCGAACGCGATCGGCGAGGCGGCCGCCGCATTCGTTGCCGGTCTACGCAGCCAATAAGGCGCAAA